>Ga0209655_10000171_pt1 | contig 24007 bp, 17 predicted proteins | sample BogFormECP03_OM2_FD_188236 | JGI IMG/M metagenome (GOLD analysis project Ga0209655, IMG submission 188236) | Bog forest soil microbial communities from Calvert Island, British Columbia, Canada - ECP03_OM2 (SPAdes) (version 2) | ecosystem: Environmental > Aquatic > Freshwater > Wetlands > Bog ...
CAATAGTTTGCCGCAGGGGCCGAATGGGGCTACGCCGGCGGGGACTTATAGTTTGTCGTTGACGACTTCTTTGAATGGCGGGTCAACGCAGACTTTGAATAACTTTTTGACGCTCGTGGTGAAATAGAAATTCAACTGCGGCCGCCTGAAGGCGGCCGCTACAAAGGCACGTCAGATGCGGGTGGCGCTTGCGGCTTAGTGATTCGCGGCGGTGTACGCTATGGCGCGAGGGATATGTCGAAGATGTGGGCTTGGAAGGGGTCGCGGCGGATGAACAGGCCGATGTTGGAAAGTTCCTCGCCGGAGCGATCGTAGCGGACATTGTTTAGTTCGTCGTTGAAAATGTAATTTTGTGCGGGCGAGGCTCCGTCGGCCAAGTGCACGCGTCCTTGCGAAGTGTAGGCCGCCAGATTCACCGCAATTATTTTCCACGCTTTCGCTGAACGCCATTCGTAGACCAGCAAGGCGTCGGTGGGAGCATCGCCTTCCGGCGCGACATCCAGTAGACTCCATTTTCCTTCGTGAAAAACATCCTGCCGAGTAATCTGCAAAATCTTCTGGAAGAAATTTTTGCTGATGGGATCGGGCGGCTCGTCCGCGGCTATGCGCAGAGTGATAGGGAGATGAATCCTGCGGCCTTCGAGTTCGCCTTGATGATAGAAGCGCATGCCGGGGAGTGTGCCGAGCAATGTGCCGTCGGCTGCGAGGCGATCGTCGGGGAAAACAACGGCGCGGCGTTGTTCGTCATGATTTTCCATGAAGCGGGTGAAATCGTTTTGGCGTTCGGGGGAGCTTGAGAGGCGTTCGCGGATCTGCGGGATGTTGTGGTCGCGGAGCGCGTCGTAGAGAGTTTTATCGTAGGAGTAGGAAAATCCCAGATCGAGCAGGCGTTGTTCCGTGCCCCAGTAGGCTTCGGCGAGGAGGGTGAGGCTGGGTACAGCGGCGTGAGCTTCGGTCCAGAATTCTTTTTCCGGCTGGGGCGTATCGCCGATCAGGTGACGCCAGTTGGTGTTGAAGATGTCGTTGAGTTGGAGCATGGCCATGTCGCAGCGGATGCCGTCGCAATGGGCGGCGATGGTTCGGAGGTCGGCCAGTTGCGCGGCGCGGAGACCGGGATCGAAATGATTGAGTTGGGCTACGTCCTGCCACGGCGGGAAATAGGGATCTTTGGCGAGGGCAATGTATTGCGGGCCTTGCTTGGTGGATTGAGTGTAGTAAAGCGACGGATTTTTCTGGAATTCTTCTGGCGCAGCTTGGACGTAGAACTCGGGGTGTTCGCGCATCCAGGGATGATCGAGCGCGGTGTGGTTGCCGACGAAATCTAGAAACAATCCGATGCCGCGGGCGCCCAACTTTTCGCGGGCGGCGTCGAGCGCGGCCCAGTTGCCGATGCGCGGGTCGGGGACGTAGGCGGTGACGGAGTAGGCTGAGCTGATTACGTCGCTGGGTTTCCAACCGGGCAGCGCGAGGCTGAACTGCGCGACATTCGCGGGATTTTCTGCGTTCATGCGGCGGGAGATGGGGCTGCGTTGCCAGACGCCCATTAGCCAGACGATGTTGAAGCCAAGGGCGGCGAGCGCGTCCCATTCGGAGTCGGGGACTTCGGCCAGGGTGATATTTGTTCCGAGGCGCGCGGAGAGTTGTTCGAGCCACGTCCAGGTATTGATTTCGTAGAGGTGCGGATGGGGACGCGGCCGAAAATTTTGCGGAGCGACGGTTCGCGTAGGCATCGAATTCAGATTAGTTGGGAAGCGCGGGGGATGTCAATGCGGCGGCGATGGCGGACCTGGGGGTACATGGACAAATGCGGGCATAAGTGACACATTATTTTGGGGCGGAGCAGCGGGACGGGGCGGCTCTCTCGCGGCTAACAGTGAGGAGGGATTCGATCATGGTAAAGCGTGCAGCGCTGGCGGGATTTGCGATGGTATTTGCGGTGGGGTTGTCTGTGGCGGGGCAAGACAACGCAGCTAAAAGTGGTTCGTGGTCGGGCGTGGTGACGAATGACATGTGCGGGGCGAAGGATGCGAGCGCCGCCAAGGCAGAGTGCACGTCCAAGTGCGTGAAATCGCATGGCGCGAAATATGCTTTGTACGATGAGGCGGACAAGAAAGTTTACATTTTGGAGCCGCAGGATAAGGCGGACGGTCATGCGGGCCACGAGGTGACGGTGAAGGGGACTTTGGATGGGGATACGATTCATGTGACATCGTTGACGATGAATACGGCGAAGGGATCGTAGCGCGGATTTCGCAGTTTTCGGTTTGCGGTGGAGATTCATCTCCGCAGGGTGTACGTGAAAAAGGGCAGGGCCGATGGCCTCGCCCTTTTTTTTGTGATGGGGCGTTCTGATATACTTCGCGGCCTTACGAGGTTCGCTTGCTCCGAAAGGGTGCCTGGATGAAATTCCACAGAACATTTGTGACGTTGGCGATGTTGGCGGCAATGGCTTGCGGCGTTGCGCGTGCGGAGAGTCGGGCGGCGGGCGGAAATTCCACAGCGCCTGCGGCAGGTTCGCGGACTTTGGTGGTGGATGACTATTTTCGGATTAAGGAAGTGGGGGACCCGCAGATCAGCCCGGATGGTAAGTGGGTGGCGTACACGGTAATGACTGCGAATTTGAAGGAGGATAAAAACCGGCGACGGATATGGATGGTTCCTACCGCAGGCGGGACGCCGATTGCGCTAACTGATGAAAATGAATCGTCTTCGCATCCGCGGTGGAGTCCGGACGGAAAATATCTGGCATTTTTATCGGCGCGCGAAGGAGGCGGCGACGACGATGAAGAGAAGGGCAAGAAGCAAGTGTGGATTTTGAATCGCGAAGGGGGCGAGGCCCAGCAGCTGACGGACACGATACAGGATGTGGACAGCTTTGCGTGGGCGCCGGGGAACGAGCGGCTGGTGCTGGTGATGCAGGATGCGTCGCCGGAAGAAATTGAGGCGGCGGCGAACAAGGCGAAAGACAGCAAGGCGAAACCGAAGCCGCGACCGTGGGTGATTGACCGGATGCACTTCAAAGAGGATGAGATTGGGTATTTGGACCGGCGGCGAACACATTTGTACGTGTTCACGATTGCGGACCACAAGCAGCGGCAGATTACCGCGGGGGATTATGACGACGACGATCCGGCGTGGTCACCGGATGGTAGCAAAATCGCGTTTGCGAGCAACCGGTCGGCGCCGGAACCGGATTTGAATTACAACAAGGATATATGGGTGGTGGCGGCGGACAACACGGATCAAGGGAAGTCGCTGGTGCAAGTGACGACGAACGTGGGGACGGAGGAGGCGCCGGCGTGGTCACCGGACGGGAAGTGGATCGCGTACACCACCCAGCTGGAGCCGGAGCTGTTTCAATATTCGACGATACAGATTGCGGTTTCGCCGGCGACGGGCGGCACGGCAAATGTGCTGACGCGGAAGCTGGACCGCAATTCGACGATTCCGCGATTTTCGGCGGACGGGAAGTTTATTTATTTCATCGCGGACGACGACGGCACGCAGAATTTGCTGCGCGTGCCGGCGGCGGGCGGAGAAATTACGCGGCCGATTGGCGGACGCAAGATGGTGGAAGCGTATTCACTGGGAGCGGATGGCACGGCGGTGGCGACGGTGGGAGAGCTGACACATCCGGCTGAATTGTACGTGTTGCCAGCCAGCGGAGAACTGCGGAAATTGACGAGCGTGAATGAGGCGCTGATGGCGGAATTACGCTTGCCGACGGTGGAGTACGTGCATTTCAAGAGCAAGGACGGAACAACCGTCGCGGGATATTTGTACAAACCGCCGGATTATCAGCCTGGCGTGAAGTATCCAACGATTTTGAAGCCGCATGGCGGCCCGGTGTGGGCCTACTATGCGGAATTTAATTTTGATCCGCAGTTGTATGCAGCGAACGGGTACGTGGTGCTGACGCCGAATCCGCGAGGATCTTCCGGATATGGCGAGGATTACTGCAAGGCGATTTTCGCGGATTGGGGCCACAAGGATTTTGAGGATGACGTGGCCATGGTGGATTACGCGGTGGCGCAGGGGATTACGGATCCAGATAAATTGGGAGTGGGCGGCTGGTCGTACGGCGGAATTTCAACGAATTTTATCATCACGCAGACGACGCGATTCAAGGCGGCGATTTCCGGAGCGGGAGAATTTTTGTACATCACCAATTGGGGCCACGATTTGTATTCGCGCGATTGGGAGTATGAGCTGGGGTTGCCATGGAAGAATCGCGAGCGGTGGGAAAAACTTTCGCCGTTCAATCGCGTGCTGCAGATTACGACGCCGACATTGGTGATGGGCGGGGACGTAGATTGGAACGTGCCGGTGATAAATGGGGAGCAGCTGTATCAGAGTTTGCGGAGGTTGGGAGTGCCTACGCTTTTGGTGGTGTATCCGGGGGAGTATCACGAGTTTTCGCGGCCGTCGTTCATTCAGGATCGGTATGAGAGGTATTTATTTTGGTATGGGCATTATGTGAAGGGGGTTGGACCCGCCGTGCCGCCTGTCTCTGGACCGGGAAAGGGTGCGGAGTGATTTTAGAGGTTCAAAGGCACTGCAGATGAACGCAGATGAGCACGGATAAAATCGAAAACGAAAATAGGGAAGTATTCGTGATGGGTGACAAGGGCGGGTCTGAGACCCGCCCCCTACAGAGTCAAAAGCGAAAACGCCAATCGGGAGATTAGCATTCCCAGGCTATTTTGATGCGCTGTCGATTAGGGCGGCGATGTTGGACTTCAACTTGGCTAGATCTTCATCGTGCAAGTACATCATGTGGCCTGCGCCGTAGTATTGAAAATGGATGTTGCTGCGCAGATTCCCAGGTAGGAAGAGATGGTCCATGGTGTATTCGGTGGCGAAGAACGGCGTGGCCATATCGTAGAAGCCATTCTCGACCTGGACTTGCAGGTGCGGATTGGTCATCAGCGCCTGGATCAGATCGCCGGAGACATTCGCGGAGCCGGGAAAAAAGCCGCCGCCTTGAGGGCCACGATGTTTCCAATCCCAATTTTGGCCGACGTCGCCGCTGAGAGCTTCATAGGATCTTTCCTCCGTGACTTTCAATTCTTCGCGGGCGTAGCTGTTGAATGCGGCGGTGAAGGCGCCGCGCACGGCGGTGTAAGAAGGATCGTCTTCCGCGAATTCCGTGAGCATGTCGTAAGTGGGCATGGTGTAGCGCGCGTCATAACGACCGGTGGTGAGGCCGTGACTGCGCATTAATTCGACATTGAACTGGGGGAGGCTGACGCGCAGGTCGGCTTTCAGGAGGTAGTCTTCGCTGAGTCCGGTGAAGTGCGAGAGTTTTTTCGCGATTTCGGATTTTTCGGCGGGCGTGATGTTGGTGCCTTTCATCAGCGCGTCTGTATATTCGGTGGCGGCGAATTTGCGGGCCTCGGCGAGGAAGGCGGGCACGTCGGACGGCGGGTCGGCTAGCGCTTTTTGATATGCGGCGGTGGCGGCGTAGCTGGGAAGGTAGAGGATGAAGGGCAGATCGTCGCCCGGGTTGAAGGAGATGGTGCCGAGATTCAGGACGGAGGAGATAAGCACGATGCCGTTGATGTAAATTCCGTCGTGCTGCTGCAGATAATTTCCCAGCGCAGCGGAGCGGAAAGTGCCGTAGCTTTCGCCGATCAGAAATTTCGGAGAGTTCCAGCGGTTGTTGCGATTGAGGTAGATGTTGATGAACTGCGCGAACATTTTTACGTCTTGATCGACGCCCCAGAAATCCTTGTTCTGTGCCTTGCCGACGGCGTGACTGAAGCCCGTGCCGACGGGGTCAATGAAGACCATGTCGGTTTTATCGAGCAGGGAATTCGCGTTGTCTTCGATTTTGTAAGGCGCGGGCGGAGTGGCAGCGTGGTCTGCGTTAACGACGCGGCGCGGGCCGAAGGCGCCCATGTGCATCCAGATGGATGCGGAGCCGGGGCCGCCGTTGTAGATGAAAGCGATGGGACGCTGCGAGAAATCTTTGGCGTCGTTGCGCGTGTAGGCGGTGGAGTAGATGAGCGCGGTGGGCTCGCCCTTTTCGTCTTTCAGGAGCGTGGTGGAGGCGGTGGCCTTGTAGGCGATGGATTGGCCGTTGATTTTGATGGAGTGGTCGCTGGGCCAGGTTTCTTCTTTGGGAGGATTGGCGTCTGGAGCTTTGGCGTCTGCGGCGGCAGGTGGCTTGGCGTCTTTCGGCGGTTCTTGGGCTCTGGCGCTGGTGGTGAGGAGAAGCAGTGTTGCCGCACAGCTAGCTAGGAAGGTCTTCATTTACGCTCCGATGGGTTGATTTCGCGCCCCAATTATCGCGCAGGGATTCTACGCACGCGGGTTGGTGCAAGTCAAACGGACGAGGGACGGTTTACCGCGGAGTGCGCAGAGAAAGGCAAAAGATTTAACGCCCAGGGCAGAGCTGAAAACTGGAGGACACCGAGAAAGATTAGGGCGGACAGCCAAGAGTGAATGGCTGTGCCACTAGTTGCACGGCGGATTGGTGAACGTGAGGGTGATCGCGCTGGGGACATCAGCCGGGCTATCGGCTGCGCCAGCGCTTGCGCTCGCAGTCGCATCACCGGTCGCATTGGAACCGGCGTCGGCTGTCGCGCTATCGGCGGTTTGATTGATGGCGCTGGAGGTGGCTGCGACCTTTTGGATGTCGGAATCTATGCGAGCTGGGATGGTGCACGTGGTCTGGCCGTGGCGTTGATTCAGGCGTTGGGGGTCGAGGTCTTCCCAAGCTGAGAATGTGTAGCTTGTGGATTGCAGCAGAGTGAAATCGTAAAGGCCCTCGCCAATTTTTCTGGCGGCGGGGTTATCGCCTTTTTCGGCTTGCGCCGTCACCGTCACTTCGCCGGGCGGGCGGCCGCCTTCCCATTTAAGTTGGACTTTAACGGTGCGTGTGGGGTAGCCGTCTTTTAGTTTGATATTGGCGTTCAGAATTTGCTGGCCGTCCTTTACATTTATCAATTTGGCGTCGGATTGTTCGGGCTCGCCGGGGAAAAAAGTGCGCGGAAAGGGCGAATTGGGGTCGAGGCGGTTCATGCGATTGAAGACAAGTAGATATTCGCCGGGGCCGATGTGATCGAATTCGAATTTTCCGTCGGAGCCTTGAAAACCCCAGAGGCCGGGCTGTGCGGGATCGAAGCGTTCGGCGCGATAGAGCTCGACGGAAGCGAGCTTGAGCGATTTTCCATTAGGGCCGAGCACGCTGCCGCGAATTTTTCCGGTGGGCAGGGCATTGACGTTGTATTCGTAACACGCGCCGGAGGGAATTTTGAAGGGAGGCAGGCCACCTTTCAGAGTTTTTTGCGAGAACTCAAAGCGCGCGGGGAGATCGGCGGTGTATACATATTCGCCGGCGTGCACGTCGTAGAAAGAATAGACGCCATCGGGTCCGGTGCTGGTGGCGAAGCGATCGTCTTTGGAGCGCAATTTTAATTTCACGTGCGGGATGGGGTCTTCGGGATCGTCGGTGGGAGCGAGCAGCGGCGGATCGGCGCGGCGCAGCACACCGAAAACGGAAGCGACACGATCGTGATTGCGCATGGAGCGCAATTGAGGGAGCAGCGCGCGGCCTTCGCTGGCGAGGCGCGTCTGGCTGCACACAACGGCGAAGAGACGGCCCTCAGTTTCTTGTTGGGTGAAGACAATGTACTGCTCGCCTTTTTTGAAATAGTAGCCGCAGTCGGCGTCGTCACCGCCGGAGAAGACGTCAATGTCAGGGGAGTCGGGTCCGGCGAATTTTTCATCAATGTGGAAATGATAGCGGGTGATGGGCGTTGCGGTTTGCGGAACGACGCCGGGATTTGCCTCGTTGGTGTTGTCTGCGGCTGTGGCCGCTTCGGTGGAGGTAACGTCGGGAGCGACGGCGGCGACTTCTGTGACGGTACCGACGAAAACGACGTCGTCGGATTGCAGGCCGGGACATTTTCCGGGAGGCTCTTTGGAACAGGTGCAGGCCCAGAGCCCGGAGGGAATGAAAAAGAGCAAAAGCGCGGTGGCCAGGAATGAGCGGTGCATCATGAATATATATCGTACCTTGTGAAGCGCGGGGAAATCGAGGATTCGTGCGAATTTTTTTAGGCGAGGTGTGGCGCGATGATGCTCGGAAGCGATGCACTATTTTGGTACACTTGCGGCCGCTGCGGAGCGCAAGGTTCCCGAGAATGGTTTTGCCGAGGGGCCGATGTGCGCGCGGATTCGCGCTCAGCGGTGTGCGCTGGACAAAGGAGTAATTTAAGAACATGCCAAAGATTATGGGTGTTTTGATGGCGACCTTGGTGATTTGTTGCACGGTGGCAGAAGCGCAGCAACAGGCGGCGCCGGCGCAGCAGGGGAATCAGTCGATCTATAACGTGACAGTGGTGGGAAAGACGGTGACGGCGGTGAGCTATCAGCATCGCAGCGGCTCGACGATGATCGGATTTCAGGGAACGCCGCTGCTGCCGCTGGCGAAGGGCGACGCGAAAGTGGATAGCAAGCAGGGGTCGATTGTGGTGAGCGCGAGTTTCAGGAATATGCAGTCGGCGCAGAAATTCGGGAAGGAATATTTGACGTATGTGCTATGGGCGATCACGCCCGAGGGCAAGCCGAATAATCTGGGGGAATTGCTGCTGGACGGCGACAAGAGCAAGTTGACGGCGACGACGAATTTGCAGACGTTTGGAATGATCGTGACCGCTGAGCCTTATTTTGCGGTGACTATGCCGAGCGACGTGGTGGTGCTGGAGAACGTGGTGCGGGCGGACACGGTGGGAACGGCGGAGCAGGTAACGGCGAATTACGAATTGATGCAACGCGGGACGTATACGTACGACATGTCGAAGGCGAGGGAGCCTATTACGGATTTCTCCCCAAAGGTGCCGCTGGAGATTTACGAGGCGCGGAATGCGGTGTCCATTGCGCAGAGCGCGGGAGCGGATTCGCTGGCGCCGGACGCATATCAGAAGGCGGTGAGTTCGCTGGGAAATGCGGACAATTTGCTGGCGAAGAAAGCGAGCAGGAAGGAAGTGATCGCGGCAGCGCGCGATGCGGTGCAGACCGCGGCGGATGCGCGGGCGATCGCTTTGAAACGCGCAGCGCAACAAAAAGCGGAGGCCGAGCAGGCCGCGGCGCAGTCGGCGGTGGCGGCAGCGGACGCGAGACAGAAAGCTGAAGCCGCGGCGCGTCAACAAGCGGAAATTCAAAAATTGCAGGCGGAGCGCGATGCGGCGCAGGCGGCGGCTGCTCAGGCGCGGGCTGATGCGGCGCGGAGCCAGGCCGATGCGGCGGCTTTGGCGGCGCAGCAACAAGCGCAGGCCGCGCAACAGCGGGCGGAAGCGGCGCAACAACAGACCAAGGCAGCGCAGGAAGCGGCGGCGAAGGCGGAAGCAGATAAGCAGGCTTTGCGGGCGGCACTGCTGGATCAGTTCAATCGGGTGTTGCCGACGACGGACACGCCGCGTGGTTTGCAGGTGAACATGGCGGACGTGTTGTTTGCGTTCGGGAAATACGAATTGCAGCCATCGGCGCGCGAGGCTTTGGCGAAATTTTCCGGGATTGTGCTGGCGCATCCGGGATTGCATTTGTCGGTGGAGGGGTACACGGATAGCGTGGGCAGCGACGCGTTTAACCAGGCGTTATCTGAGCAGCGCGCGAATGCGGTACGAGATTATTTGGTGCAGCAAGGGCTGGATCCGAATTCGATTACGGCGACGGGATTTGGGAAGTCGAATCCCGTGGCGAGTAACGACACGGCCGCGGGACGGCAGCAGAATCGTCGTGTGGAGATTATTATTTCCGGCGAGGTGATTGGGACGAAGATTGGAGCGCCGAGCGCGCCGCCGCAACAATAGTTGGCCGATTCGTCTGTAATAAAGGATGGCCGCCGTACACCTGAAACAAGGCATGGCTTCAGGGCTAAAGGCCTCGTTGTTGCATCGCGTGACAGCGGGGCTGAAGCCCCGCCCTTCCGAAGCTGCGCGGCGAAATTAGCGCGGCGGGTGATTTGAATGTGACCACAGGCGAAAGCCGCCGCGGAAGGCGTTTTCGTTGTTGCCGAGGCGGGCACCGGGCGGAAGTTTTTTCAAGTTTGCGGCGTTGCCGCCGCCGAGCACGACGTAGTCCGCTTCCAGAGCCGCTTTCAATTTTTCCGTGACCTTGAAAACCTGACGACGCCACTTTTTCTTACCGTATTTTTCCAGCCCGCGTATGCCGAGGTAGTCTTCGTACGTTTTCCCATTTTTGTAGAAGAGGTGCGCTAGTTCCATGGGCTCGAGAACGCCGTCAATTACCATGGCAGAGCCGAGGCCCGTGCCGAGGCCAAGGAAAAGCATCCGGCCGCCCTTATAGCTGCCGAGAGCTTGCATACTGGCGTCGTTGATAATTTTTATGGGGTGGCCGAAGGCTTTGCGGAAATTGAATCCCACCCAGCCGCCGCCGAGATTGTGTGGCTCGCGCAGCGGATGGTTATTGATGACCGGGCCAGGGTAGCCCATCGCGATGGCATCGTATTTCCAGGCGCGCGTGGCTTTCTTGACCGCGCGAACCATTTTGGCGGCGGTCATGGAAAGGTTGGAGGGGATTTTTACGGAATCTTTTTGACCGGTCATCAGCAGCTTGACGTGCGTGCCGCCAACGTCGATCACCAGAATGCGACTTGGTTTGGGCTGTGCGCGGAGTTTCTTCACAGGCACTCCTTGTGGAAGGTCCTGAGAAGTTATATCCCGCGAGCAAGATAGTCAAATCGGAAGAATGTGGCCACGACGCGGAGGCGGGAACGGATGAGGCGGAGAGCCGGGAGTAGGAGGTTGTTGAGCTGAAGGAGTGATAGGGCTAGCGTTTCCCCGCATATTATATACAATTCCTATCCTATGAGCTGTGACCGATTGGCGAAGTCCTCCGTTTTGGCGGTTCTGCTATCGCTTACCTTAATAATAACCACGACAATTGCTGCGGCAGGCGATGGTGGCGGCCTTGTTGGCGACCGAGCTGGGGCTCGAGCCGAATATCGGGTCGACAGTCGCGCTGACGACCGTGCCGACGAACGCGCCGAGGTTCGTGCAGATGACCGCGCGGTCGAAGTGCCATCGCCGCCCAGCGAGATGCGGGCGCTGGTGGAGCGCTACGACGCCGACCGAACGCTGTTGCTGCGTTCCGAGCAGACTCCGCTGTCGCCGGCGGTGCTCGAGCGTATGCAGAAATTCTACAGCGGGTGGCAGGCGGAAATCGCGAAGGTGGACTTCGACGTGATGCATCAGGACGGGAAAATTGATTACATCCTGCTGCAGAACACGCTGAATCACGAACTACGGGTAATCGAATTGCGGCGGAAGGAAATTGCGGAGACGGCGCCGCTGCTGCCCTTTGCTCCGACGATTGTGGGGCTGGCGGAGGCTTTGCGGCACATGGAAAACATGGACGCGGCGAAGGCGGCGGCGACGTTGGACAGTTTGAACAAGCAGATTGATCAGGCGAAGAAACAGTTGAGCACGGCGAAGACTTCGAAGTACGTGGCAAATCGCGCGGCGAATGAGACGGACGAGCTAAGGCAGTCACTGAAAGGTTGGTTCACCTTTTACAACGGATACGATCCGCAATTCACCTGGTGGACTGGCGTGACGTACAAGGCGGTGGACGCAAATTTGGAAAGTTACGCGGCGCAAGTGCGCGAGCAGATTGTGGGAATCAAGCCGGGGGATAAAACCACAATTGTGGGAAATCCGATTGGGCGCGACGCCCTGATCAGCAGCTTGCGTTACGAAATGATTCCTTACACGCCGGAGGAATTGCTGGTGCTGGCGGATCGCGAATACGCTTGGTGCGAGGCCGAGATGAAACGCGCTTCGCGGGAAATGGGCGACGGTGATGATTGGCACAAGGCGCTGGAGCAAGTGAAATCCGATTATGTGCCGCCGGGAAAACAACCGGAGCTGATACGCGACCTGGCTCTGGAAGCAATTGCGTACGTGGAGAAACACGATCTGGTGACCGTGCCGGAGTTGGCGAGCGAATCGTGGTGGATGGAGATGATGACGCCGGAACGGCAGCTAGTGAATCCATTTTTTACGGGCGGAGATCGAATCAGCGTCTCGTATCCCACGGACGGGATGACGTTCGAGCAAAAGATGATGAGCATGCGTGGAAATAACATTCATTTTGCGCGGGCGACGGTGTTTCACGAATTGATTCCCGGGCACGAACTGCAGGGGTTCATGGCGCGGCGCTACCGGGCGTGGCGGAGGCCATTCGACACTTCTTTTTACGTGGAGGGTTGGGCGCTGCATTGGGAGATGCTGCTTTGGGAAATGAATTTCGCGCGGTCGCCGCAGGATCGGGTGGGGATGCTGTTCTGGAGGATGCATCGCGCGGCGCGGATTATGTTTTCGCTGAATTTTCATTTAGGAAACTGGACGCCGCAGCAGTGCGTCGATTTCCTGGTGGACAAGGTGGGCCACGAGCGGGAGAACGCGACGGCGGAAGTGCGGCGATCGTTCGCGGGAGATTATTCGCCGCTGTACCAAGCTGGGTACCTGTTGGGAGGATTGCAGATTGGGGCCTTACACAAAGCGCTGGCGGGGCCGGAGAAGATGACGGAGCGGCAATTTCACGATGCCGTGCTGAAGGAGAACGCGATTCCGATTGAGATGATTCGCGCGGATTTGATGAATGAGAAATTGACGCGGGATTATGTGCCGCATTGGAAATTTTATGGGGAATTGAACGCGAAGCAGTAGGTCGGCGTACGACAGGAAGTCTTGATGGGTTTCTTATCTCTCTCTGTTCGACAGGGGATTGCTATTTATGAGCAAGCGATATGATCGCAGGCAGGTTTTGAAGGTTGTTGGTACCACTTGTGCGGCATTTATTTTGCCAGGTCAAGGATTCGCGAGCGGCGGTGCCGGGCCGGTGGAACAAGACTTGGAGATACAGATCTCGTCGGTGAGCGCGCATACTTTGCGGCTGAGTATTTTTTCAGCGAATGGCGGCGGCGCTGTGCGGAGCGACGGATCGTTGGTCCAGGAGGCTTGGGACGGCCCAGTGACGACGCTCAGTGGGGAATTCGCGGAGCGTAGCGTCCGAGCTGGCGATTTGAGCGTGAAAATTACGCCTGGCCCGCTCGCGTTCTCAATTGCCGGCGCGGACGGCGCGGCGATTCAACAACTGAAGATGGATCGGGCGAGCGGAGTGGTGTCTTTCGCGCCGGGAAATTCGCCGTTGCTGGGATTGGGGGAAGGTGGGCCGCAATTCGACCGTCGCGGGTCGGTGGATACGATGAAGCGCGGGCAGGGTGGCTACAAATTACAGACGAATGGCGGGCGCGTGCCGATTCCTTGGCTGATCGGGACGGCAGGGTGGGCGATGTTTTTTCATGCGCCGTTCGGGACGTTTGATTTTTCGGGGGCGGAAAGCAAATTCTTGCCAGCGGGGCCGAATGCGGCTTATCCACTGGACATTTTTTTCGTGGCGTCGCGGGAGCCGGCAACGATCATGAGCGAATATGCGCAGCTGACGGGAAATGCGGAGCTGCCGCCGCTGTGGAGTTTTGGCTACATGCAATCGCACCGGACGCTCGGGAGTCCAGAGGAAATTCTGGCGGAAGCGAAAACGTTTCGCGAAAAAAAATTGCCGTGCGATGCGATGATTTATCTGAGCACGGGATTTTGTCCGAACGGATGGAACGCGGAAAATGGCGCGTTCGAGTGGAATGTGCGCGCGTTTCCGGATCCGCCGGCAATGCTGGCGGAATTGCACAAGGATAATTTTCGCGCGGTGATCCATACGGTGATTTTGACGGACAAGCTGACGGGCAGAGCGCAGGACCCTTGTGACGTCGCGAAATACGACGAGGCGCAGGCCGGTTGTTACTGGGACGCGCATCGAAAAGACTTCGCGATGGGCGTAGATGGATGGTGGCCGGACGAAGGTGATCCGCTCGATATTGCCTCGAGCCTGGTGCGCAACCGAATGTATTGGGAAGGGCCGCAGATTGACCGGCCGAACGAGCGGCCATTCGCGTTGCATCGCAACGGGTACGCTGGGATGCAGCGGTACGCCTCGTTCTTGTGGTCCGGCGATGTGTATTCCACCTGGGAAACACTGAAAACACATTTGCCGATCGCGGTGAACACCGGATTGACCGGCATCCCCTATTGGGGGACGGACATCGGCGGATTTGTACCGACGAAAGAATTTACGGCAGAATTATTTGTGCGCTGGTTTCAGTTTGGCGCGTTTTGCACCTTGTTTCGTTCGCACGGGCGCGCTTGGAAACTGCGGCTGCCGTGGGGTTGGAACACAGGCGATCCGGGGCCGACGGAAATACGAAATTATAACGGCGCTGCGATTCCGGACGAAAGCCAGCTGCACAATCCGCAGGTGGAAATAATTTGCAGGAAATATCTGGAACTGCGGTACCGGATGCTGCCGTACATCTACAGCGCGGTGCGCGAGTGCACGAAGACGGGTATGCCGGTGATGCGTTCTTTGTGGCTGCATTATCCGGATGATCCTGTTGCGGTGGCTCGCGGGGATGAATACTTGTGGGGCCGGGATATTTTAGTGGCACCCGTGGTGGAGCAGGGCGCGACTACGCGAGCGGTTTATTTGCCGCGCGGCGATTGGTGGGATTTTTGGACTGGAGAGCGCGTGAAGGGTGGGCGCGAGATCACGCGGGCTGTCGATTTGGAGACGACACCTTTGTATGTGCGGGCTGGCGCGATTTTGCCGATGGGGCCAGTGAAACAATTTACGGATGAGAGAGTGGACGGGCCGCTGACGATTTCTGTTTATGCGGGAGAGGATGCTTCGTTCTTGTTGTACGAGGATGATGGGAATTCTTTTAATTACCGGAAGGGTGAGTGGATGGGAATTCAGATGCGGTGGGACGATACGCGGCGCGTTTTGAAATTGGAGTTGGCCGAGGGATCGCGGATGCTCGCGCCGGGGCGGAGGGACATTGAAGTGAAATTCCGCGAGGTAGTGCGGAAGGTGGCGTTCGAAGGGAAGGCGGTGGAAGTGGCGTTCTAAGCAAGTTCCTTAGTCTGCGCACTAGGGCGCGCCGCCAGGGTACAGGAAATACGGCGCGGAGTGTGGCGGAGCCGGAAATTGTGAACGCCATATTGCTCCGATGTAACATCTGTATTTGCAGGTGGTTACAGTCTCTTGGGCCCAGGTAAAGTGCTTGCATAAAATCCGCAATCAGCTATATTCCGTAGAGGGCCGTCACGCCGGTTGACCTGCCGACGATCCGAATCGCACCGAATCAGGGAATTGCCACGCGAATCCGGCTGCGAATGCGATAGATTGAGTAAACGCTTCCTTGAAATCGGGTCTGAAGTGCTGCGTGGCAGCTCGAAGTGAAGGCTGGAGGACGAGGTGAAGTTTCCCACGGGCGTTTCGCGACGGCAGTTTGTTTCCGCGGTGATGTCGTCGGCAGCGCTGGCGTGTCTTCCGAAAACTGCGGGCGCGTTCACGAGCGATGCTTTGGAGAACGCGTTACTGCAGAGTGGGCGTCATCGAAGTCCAGAATCTCGCGTCGCACTTCTTGCCGCGCCGTTCCCCATGGCGCAAGTACGGCTCCTGGATGGTCCGTTTCTGGATGCGACCAAGGCGAATCTGCAATATCTACATTCTCTGCCAGTGGAGGGACTGGTACACAATTTTCGCGTGAACGCTGGGCTTGCCAGTATGGCGGAGCCTTTGGGCGGATGGGAAGCTCCAGATTGCGAACTACGCGGACATTTTACGGGACACTTTCTTTCAGCGTGCGCGCTGGGTTATGCGAGCACCGGCGACGAAGAATTGAAAACGAAAGGCGAGACAGTGGTGGCGGAGCTGGCGAAATGCCAGGAAGCGAAGGGTACCGGATACCTGAGCGCGTTCCCGGAGAGTTTTTTTGACAGGCTGAGCGATGGTCAAGGTGTATGGGCACCTTTCTATACTCTGCATAAGATTATGGCGGGAAATCTGGACATGTACACGTACTGCCAATCGGAACAAGCATTGGCGGTGGCGGAGGGCATGGCGCGGTGGATGGGTCATTGGACGAATGGCATCAGCGACGAGCACATGCAGCGGATTTTGAAGACGGAGTATGGCGGAACGAACGAGGCGCTTTACAACCTGAGCGCGATTACCGGCAAGTGGCAGTATTTCCGGACGGCGACGCGATTCGAGCAACCGGATTTCTTCGATCCGCTGGCCGGGCATCGGGACGAGCTGAAAGGTTTGCACACGAATACTAATATTCCCAAGGTGATTGGCGCGGCACGACGATATGAGCTGACCGGCGATCCGTACTACCATGAAGTGGCGCAATATTTCTGGGAAGAGGTGACGCAGGAGCGCGCGTACGTGACGGGCGGCACGAGCAATGGCGAAGGTTGGGACACGGACGCGGGAAATTTATCGAAGGCGCTGAGTTTGTGGTCGGAGGAATGTTGCTGCGGGTACAACATGCTGAAGCTGACGCGGCATGTGCATCAGTGGAGCGCGGATCCGCGTTACATGGATTATTACGAACGGACGCTGTTCAATTCTCGGCTGGGGACACAGCATCCGGAGAACGGCATGAAGATGTATTATTTCCCGCTAGAGACGGGCTACTGGAAATTTTTCCATTCGCAGCTCAATTCGTTCTGGTGCTGCACGGGAACGGGCGTGGAGGAGTTTTCGAAATTTACGGATACGATTTATTCGCACAATGAGCACGATGTGTTCTTGAATCTTTTTATCGCTTCCGAAGTGCGCTGGCCGGAGAAGGGGCTGACCGTGCACCAGGCGACGAGCTTTCCCGAGCAGGAAGGCACCAGCATCACGGTGAAAGCAGCAAAGCCGGTGCAGGCAGGGATCAATATTCGAATTCCGAGCTGGGCGGTGGACGGGGGCACGGTGGAATTGAACGGAAAGGAGCTGCCGGTTTTCTCGAGCCCGGGAAGTTATCTGCGAATCACGCGGGAATGGGCGGATGGCGACCGGCTCGAGCTGAAATTGCCGATGCGCTTGCATTCGGAGCCGCTGCTGGGCGATCCAACGCAGGTGGCGGCGCTGTACGGGCCGATCGTGCTGGCTGGACGACTTGGAACTGAAGGATTAACCGAGGCAATGCAATACGATCGGGATCACGGGCCGACGCAACTGTCTCCTCCCCATGCCGAAGCGAAGGGGAGCGCGAACATCCGTGCGAAATCCGTGGAAGAAATTCGCGCGGCGGCGTGGGTAGAGCCCGTGAAGGGACAGCCGATGACTTTTCAGACCGTGGGCCAGAAAAATGCGACGATGTTGATTCCGCTGAATCGAGTCTTCGGCGAACGATACGCGGTGTATTGGAGAACGAGCACGCGGAGCGCAAATGCAGACGGGTAGGTTCTGGTCGTACCGCGATTGGCATCTTTTCGAACACGCTTTTGAGTGAGATTGTTTCGGGCTAAACGTTGACGGAACCGCCATTGAAGGGGATCATACGTTGCACGCGTCATCGGAGATGAGAAGTGAGCATCCACGAAGTTGCGAAGCTGGCCAAGGTTTCGATCGCTACAGTGTCGCGCACGATTAATGGCGTGCCGACGGTAACGCCGCAGCTTTCACGCCGCGTGTGGAAAGTGATCGAGGAGCTGGGATATTACCCGAACACGCAGGCGCGCGCGCTGGTTTCCGGACGCAGCCGGATTTTCGGCTTGATCGTTTCGGAGATCACCAATCCGTTCTTTCCGGAAATTGTGCAGGGATTCGAGGACATCGCGGTTCAGAATAATTACGAGATTCTGACGACTTCCACGGTGCACGATCCTGCGCGGATGGCGCTTTCGGTGCGGCGCATGATCGAACGGCGGGTGGAGGGCGTGGCGGTGGTCACGTTTGGGATGGAAGAAGCGCTCTTCGATGATTTGAAATCGCGCAATGTTCCGCTGGTGTTTATTGACGTGGGGCCGCCGCTGCCGCGGATCAGCACCATCAAAATCGATTATTTGAATGGGCTGCGGCAGGCGGTGCAGCATCTGGCCGCGCTCCGGCACGAAAAAATTGCTTTTGTTTCTGGACCGTTGACGCTGAAGACCGCTCTGGCGCGGCAGCACGCGTTCATGCAAGCGATGGGCGAGATCGGCCTGGCCGTGGATCCGCAGCACTTGGTGGAAGGAAATCACACGATGGAGGGCGGCATCGAGGCGATGCAGAAACTTTTGGCTCGCGCGGACATTCCCACGGCGGTGATTTGCTCGAACGACATGACAGCGTTGGGAGTGATGCGCGAAAGTTACGCGCAGGGGATTCACGTTCCCAAGGAACTTTCCGTCGTGGGGTTTGACGACATTCGCCTGGCGCAATTCGTGATACCTCCGTTGACCACGGTAAAAATGTCGCAGGCAGAGATTGCGCGCCTGGCATTCAACGCGCTCCTGACGGAAGTGCGGCGCAAATCTCCTTCGCCGACGGGAACCGAATACATGCTGCGCACCAGCCTGGTTCTTCGCGATTCCACCGCTCTGGCTCCGAAAGCGGCGCACCGGCGAAAACCTAAAGCCGCCAACACTGGCGGCGAATGAACCAAATGCGCACACATCTGACTGTTTGATGCTTGTTTCTTACGAGTAAACGTTTGCTGCGTTCTGGCGCGTACTGTAATTTTTTCTGACTAGCAGCGCGGGCACGGACGCGGTTCGTCATCTGGACTGGGACATGCACTGGCACGGAAACTAAAGATCAGGGGCGCGGATTTTTATGGCGATCGTCGCAGGCGTGGATTTCGGGACCTTGAGTGTTCGCGTTTCGATCGTGGACAGCGAAAAGGGTACGTTGGAATCCGCGGTGGCCGAATATCCATTGCATCGCAAACGTGAAGACCCGGAATTTGCGACACAATCGCACGAAGATCACATGCGCGCGCTGGCTGCGGCCACCCGCGAGGCTCTGAAAAAAGCGGGAGTGCGCGGCGAGGACGTGAAAGCGATCGCGCTGGACACGACGGGATCCTCGGTGGTGCCGGTGGATGCGAAGATGGCGCCGCTGGATGATTATTATTTGTGGTGCGACCATCGCGCGAAAGGCGAAGCCGCGGAAATTACGGAGCTGGCCAACCGCGAGGGATTGGAAGCGATTCGCTGGTGCGGCGGCGTTTATTCTTCGGAGTGGGGATTCGCGAAACTGCTGCACTGGCTGCGGCATAATCCCGACAAGCGTGCGAAATTCGCGAGCGCGTTCGAACATTGCGACATGGTGGCGGCAACGCTGTGTGGCGTGACTGATCCGAGCAAGGCGAAACGCAGCGTTTGCGCGATGGGGCACAAATGGCTGTGGCACGCGGATCTGGGCGGCCTACCCTCGGAGCAATTCTTGGTGAAGTTGGATCCGCTGCTGGCTGGGGTTCGCGCGAAACTTGCGGGGCAGTATGAAACGTCCGACAAGATTGCCGGGACGTTGTCGGCTTACTGGGCCGAGAAGCTGGGATTGCGCGCGGGAGTTCCGATTCCTGTGGGAGCTTTTGACGCGCACTGGGACGCGATCGGGGCGGGCACTCACGAAAAAGACGTGGCGAATGTGGTCGGAACTTCTACCTGCATTATTGGGATATCGAGCCAGACGCAACTAGTGCCGGGAGTTTGCGGCGTCGTCAAGGGCAGCGTGCATCCGGGCTACACGGGGATCGAGGCGGGGCTTTCCGCTACGGGAGATATTTTTGAATCGATCGCTCGGCGCGCGAACACTACTATTACGCAGTTGAGCGCGGGGCTGGAGAAATATCACGCGGGCCAAACGGGATTGCTGCGCATGACCTGGGACAATGGCGACCGCACGGTGCTGGTAAATCCGAATCTGCGCGGGATGACGCTTGGCTGGAACCTGCAGAATACGGCGCAAGATGAACTGTTTGCGGCGATCGAGGGGACGGCTTTTCACACGCGGGTGATTCTGGATCGCATGGCTGAATATGGCACGACGATCGAGCGCGTGATCAATGCTGGGGGGATACCGCAGAGCAATGCCGTATTAAACCAAGTGTACGCGAACGTGCTGGGGCGGCCGGTGCTGGTGCCGAGCAAAAAAGTGACGAGCCTGGGGTCCGCGATTTTTGCATTTTTGGCGGCCGGGACATTCAAAACGATCGAAGAAGCGCAGAAGCAGATTTGCCCGGCGCATGTGGTGTTTCATCCGCAGAAGGAAGCGCAGGGAATTTATGACGAGCTGTACGCGCTTTACCGAAGATTGTATTTCGAATTTGGCGGGGCGGCGGGGGGCGGAAGTTTTGGCGACGTGCTGCCCGCGCTTATCCGGATAGCCACGAGTCAAATGTCGCTCACGCACGCGGCGGAAAAAGTACATTAGTCCGTTTTGCGTGGTGCCCGTCCATTGGTTTTCTTCTGTTGGATCCTGTCTTACGAAACCCCAGCTATGACCGAGAAGCGCGGTTTCAGGAGACAAAGCCCTTTACTGTTGTGAAGATTTGCGGTGGGGCCCTTCGATTCCGGCGCCGCCAGGATCTCAGAATAACCTGAAGCTCCGCCCCTCCGAGTCGTCATTGATTTGCGCAAACGCTTTTGCATCCGTATGCTGGATGCATTCCTGTGGTGGCGAAAACAAATGATTAACGGAACGATCGCGCGCACGCGGAGCTGCGGATGACACGGATTTCCAGTGCCGGGGTGCTTTTTGATATGGACGGAGTTCTGGTGGATTCGACGCCGGCGGTAGCGCGTGTGTGGACGCGCTGGGCAGCGCGGCACGGATTTGATGCCGCGGAAGTGGTGCATCGCGCGCACGGACGGCCGAGCATCACCACGGTGCGTGAGTACCTGCCGAACGGCGATCATTTGGCCGAGAATAAGGAAATCGAACGGGACGAGATCACGGACCTGGACGGAGTAGTGCCGTTGCCGGGGGCGCTGGAACTATTGAGCGCGCTGCCGCGCGGGCGCTGGACGATCGTGACGTCGTGCTCGCGGCGGCTGGCGGAAGTGCGATTGAAAACCAGTGGATTGCCGCGGCCGGAAGTTTTCGTTACCTCGAGCGACATTACGAACGGTAAGCCGGCGCCAGATCCGTATCTGAAGGGCGCGGAGGTGCTTGGATTTGCGCCGCGGGATTGCGTGGTGGTGGAGGATGCGCCGGCGGGCGTGCGTGCGGGAAAGGCTGCTGGTGCGAGAGTGATTGCGTTGCGCACTACGATGACGGAACGGGAATTGTGGGATGCCGGGGCGGACTGGGTGGTGCGGGATTGCGCGGCTATAGCGCTCGCGACGCCTGAGATTCAGGACGGAAACCTCTGGCTGGTGCTGCGGGAAAATTGAAAAACCGATGCTTCAGCTCCTAGAACCGTATCGATTCCGCGTAATTAATGTCGTGAGTAAAATCACTACCTACAAAGCTCCTCGAATTGTGGCAGCGGGATCAGAACAGCCGGCCAGACGCCGACGCTACGATTTGTCACGGTGCCGACGCTCTTGCGCACGCAAGCTACGAATGAAGCGTCAGTACGGTGAGGGAGTGCGCAGCGAAGGTTTGGCGGAACGCCGGGCCGGCGCCGGAAAATGAACTACGTTTGACGCCTACGTTTTTCGGCTCCGCGAAAGTGTTCGTCGAATCGAGGCTTGGGCCGTTTACCTCGTACAAATCGCCTGTAGCCTGCAACTTGAATCCTTCGATAGCGATGTCTGCGGTTATATCTGCTGTGGGGTGACGATTCACGACAGAAAGCGTGAGCTTTTGGCCGTTGTCGACGGTGGTGGCGGAAACGTCGAGGTAGGGCGTGTCGGGCATGTCCGGAAAAGTGTCGGAGCGCACGAAAGCATCGAGTGCGACATTGCCCGAATGTTGGGCGTAGAGCTGCAGCGGAAAATAGATCGTCTGCAGGACGATTCCTGACGGATTGGCCATGATGGGTGCGATTACATTTACAAGTTGAGCGAGATCGGCCATCTGCACAGTGCGGCAATTGCGATGGAAAATGTTGAGTGCGGAGGCGGCCCAGAGTGCATCGCGCAGATTGTAGATTTCTTCGAGCTTGTGATCGTCGCCGCGCTTGAACCAGGAGCGGAACCAGATGTTCCATTCATCGGCGGCGATTTTTACGCGTTCCTTCTTTTCATTTTTGCCGGCGACGGAAGTGATTACCGCGTCGAGCACTTTTATTTCGTGTTCGAGTTTGCTGGCGTCGTGAATTTCCTTGGGTGTATCGGTGCTGCCGCCGTAGTGGTGGAGAGAAATGTAATCCGCCACATCCACGAGGCGTTCCAGGACCTCACGGTCCCAGTCGGCATTATTTCCGCCGCAGGCAATGAGCTTGATGCCGGGGTCCACCCACTGCATCATCTTGGCGAATTCCAGCGCGAGCTCGGCATAAGCTGTGGCGGTTTTGTGGCCAGCTTGCCACGAGCCGTAGATTTCATTCCCCAGACCCCAATATTTGACGTTGTACGGTTCTGGGTGGCCGTTTTTTCTGCGCAGGTTGGCCCAGGCTGTGTTCATTGTGCCGTTGCAATATTCCACCCAGTCGGCTGCATCCTGCATGGTTCCGGTGCCCATATTCACGGTGATGTACGGCTCGGAGGCGAGCTTGCGGCAATATTGAATGAACTCGTCGGTGCCGAAGCGATTGGATTCCTCGGCTTGCCAGGCGGTGTCCCAGCGGCGGGGGCGGGAATCTTTCGGGCCGATGCCGTCTTTCCAATTGTAACCGGAAGAAAAATTTCCTCCGGGCCAGCGCAGCAGGGGAATGTTCAGACCGCGCGCGGCTTCCAAGACGTCTTTGCGAAAACCGTCGCTGTCGGAGAGCGGCGAGCCTTCTTCATAAATTCCACCGTAGATGCAGCGGCCAAGATGTTCGATGAAGTTGCCATAGATGTTGCGGTCGATCTTGCCGATCTGGCGATCGAAATCAATTTTGATGCGGGCGCCTACTGCGGGCGCGGAAGCTTGCGGCGCGGCTGCGGCCGTCGCTGTTGCGGATTTGCTGACGAGTGCTGAAGAAGAAATCAGCGGGAATGCAGCGGCACCGAGCGCCGCGGCCATGCCATCTTTCAGAAAATTGCGCCGTGCCGGAAGCTTAGTGGTCATTGCAGTGTCTCCATTTTCGTTGCGCACCGTTTGCAAAGATTCGGGGATGAATGGTATCGGTGGCCGAATCGTTGCGGTAGGGGCGGCAAGAGTATCTACGAGAAAACGTTTACTCGTCAACAGGGGATTGCGAAGTCATTGATTTTACGTGGGGGAGGAGTTGCCCGAGTTCGAGGAATGAGCCTGCCTGCCGGCAGGCCAGCGCTACGAAATCCAAACTGGCGACGGCGATATGGATGTGGCCAGGAACAGTTCAGGCGGGTTGTTCGCGATGGCGCTGAATGAATTCTTTTAGATATTCGCCGGCCGTGGTGATGTGTTTCCAGAGGGCTTCGGACGCGAGATCGGGATTTTTGGTGCGGCACGCGTCGAGGAGTTCGTGGTGGGCTTTTCCTGCCAAGTGCAAGTCGCGGGTGAAAACGAGATGCAAACGCGTGTAGCGGTCGCAATTATTGTTCAGAGTCTTGAGGAAAGCGAGCATCACGGGGCGATTGGCGGGCGCGTAAAGCGCGGAATGAAAAGTCCAATTCCACTGGCCCCAGGATTTCACGTCGGCGTCGTCTGCGAGTGATTCCTCGAAATGCCGCAGGATTTCTTCGGCGGCTTGAAAATCTTTTTCCGTGAAATTGGCGATGGCCTGGCGGAGCATGTAGCACTCCAGGACCGCGCGTGTTTCGAAGAGTTGCATGATTTCGTCGGGCGAGAGAGCGGAAACGACCGCGCCGCGATTGGCGACGATGGTAATGAGGCCTTCCGCGGCCAAATGGCTGAGTGCTTCGCGCACCGGGATGCGGCTGATCTGAAATTCGGCGGCGATGGCATCCTGGCGGAGCTGTTCGCCTTCGCGGAGTTCGCCGTGGAGAATTTTGTCGCGGAGGCGTTCAACGACGGCGGCGGCCAAGGATTGGCGAGGGATGGCATTCGACTTTCTGGGCGCGGGGTGCTCGTGAGTTGGCGCCGAGACGGGTGCTGGTTGAGGTTTTGTCATAATTAGTTA
>Ga0209655_10000174_pt1 | contig 23855 bp, 26 predicted proteins | sample BogFormECP03_OM2_FD_188236 | JGI IMG/M metagenome (GOLD analysis project Ga0209655, IMG submission 188236) | Bog forest soil microbial communities from Calvert Island, British Columbia, Canada - ECP03_OM2 (SPAdes) (version 2) | ecosystem: Environmental > Aquatic > Freshwater > Wetlands > Bog ...
CAAAAACTCGCAAACAGGCCAAGCTGTGCCACCGGGACCATTGGGAAATTGAGAATGTGGAAATCCAAATGGAGGCGCACGCCAAATGAAAAGTTCATCCCGGCTGGTTCTGTTGCTCTCGCTGCTTGCTTTCGCGCCAAGAGCGAAAGCGCAAGATGTCACTCCTAGATTTGAAGCATACGCGGGTTACGACTACACGCGCTTTAATGTAAATGCCAATGTCCCGGGCATCGCACCCTCGGCTGCCTACAACGGAAACGGTGGCAGTGGCCAGATCGAGTACAACGTCAACCACTGGCTCGGTGCGGTAGCAGACCTGGGCGGCCTTGTTGCCACCAGCAGCGGGAACGGCGCCTTCGCCGGAGCAGCATTCACCTATCTCTTTGGGCCTCGCGTGAATTTCCGGCTCGGCAAAATCACGCCGTTCGCGCAAGTTTTCTTCGGAGGTATTCGCACAACGGACGGCATCGCCCGCTCAACGGGCACCGAAAACAATTTTGCAATGACGGCAGGCGGCGGCATTGATTTCAAACTGTCTCAGCACGTCTCCGTTCGCCCCGCCCAAGCCGAGTACTTCATGACAAAAATCCCGGACGGCCTGAATAACCGCCAAAACAATTTCCGCTACAGCGCCGGAATCACCTTCCGTTTCGGCCACCAATGATCCAAGTCAGTGAACGCGTTTAACTGGCGCTCGTGCTGTCTTTAGTTCTTGACGTGAATTCATATTTCTGCAAGTATCGAAATATGCCGGCGCCACAGAAGAAGGCAGAACAAGTTGCTAGGTTTGCCGATATGTTCTCCGCGATGGGCACCGAACCGCGGCTGCGCATCATGCAGCTGCTGCTGTCCGCGCATCCCGACGGCATGGTCGTCGGCGAAATCCAATCCGAGCTCGACATTCCAAATTCCACGCTGTCCCATCACCTCGACAAGCTCAGAAACGAGGGCCTCGTGCTGGTGAGCCGCGAAAGCACCTTCCTGCGCTACACCGCGAATACCGAGGCGCTGCAAGAAGTCCTGCAATTTCTCTACGCCGAATGTTGCACGCGGAATAAAGCCGTCGCTCCACGCGACGTCATTCAGATCTGCAAATAGGAGTGAACATGAGCGATCCAAACATCCGGGACGCCGTGAAAGAAAAGTATGGCAGCGCCGCCCTCCGCGTCACCACCGGCGGCAGCTCGTGCTGCGGAGCAGCGCCAGCGACCAGCTGCGGCTGCGATCCGATAACGTCGAATCTGTACGACGCCGCGCAGTCCGGCCAAATTCCCGCCGAGGCACTGTCAGCTTCGCTCGGTTGCGGAAATCCCACCGCGCTCGCGAAACTCAACGCCGGCGAAACCGTTCTCGACCTCGGCTCAGGCGGCGGCATCGACGTGCTGCTCTCCGCACGCCGCGTAGGCCCCACCGGAAAAGCCTACGGCCTCGATATGACCGATGAAATGCTCGCTCTCGCCAACGAGAACAAGAAAAAAGCCGGAGTCGATAACGTCGAATTTCTCAAAGGCGAAATCGAGCACATCCCGCTGCCCGATAATTCCGTCGATGTCGTCATCTCGAATTGCGTGATCAATCTTTCGTCTGACAAAGACGCTGTCCTCCGCGAAGCTTTTCGCGTGCTGAAACCAGGCGGCCGCTTCGCCGTCTCGGACGTTGTGACGCGCGGTGAAATGCTTCCCGAAATTCGCAAAAGCGTCCTGCTCTGGGTCGGATGCATCGCCGGAGCCCTCGAAGAAAACGACTATCTCAGCAAACTCAAGGACGCCGGATTTGCGGAAGCGGAAATCGAGCCCACGCGCATCTATCACGTCGAAGACGCTCGCGAATTTCTCTCCGGCCAGGGCTTCGATGTGGACGCCATCGCGCCGCAGGTAGACGGCAAATTCTTCAGCGCGTTCATCCGTGCCACGAAACCAACGTCTGAAGACAAACTCGGCTGCAGCTAGAACGCGGAGATCTTCATGTCCCAACACTTCAACGTGCTATTTCTCTGCACCGGGAATTCCGCGCGTTCGATAATGGCCGAAGCCATCCTCAACGGCAAACGCAGCCCGAATTTCACCGCCTACAGCGCCGGAAGCATGCCATCCGGCTCCGTGCGTCCCGAAGCTCTAAAGCAGTTGCACTCCGCAAATCTGCCCACAGAAAATGCGCGCAGCAAAAGCTGGGAAGAATTCTCCAAGCCCAGCGCTCCGCAAATGAATTTCGTTTTCACCGTCTGCGACAACGCCGCGAAAGAAGTTTGCCCCATCTGGCCCGGTCAGCCCATGACGGCCCACTGGGGAATTGCCGACCCAGCCGCCGTCACCGGCACGCCGGAAGAAATCGACCGCGCGTTCCGGGACGCTTTCGTTACACTGGGCCGCAGAATTACTTTATTTCTCAGCCTGCCGCTCGCGAGTCTCGATTCTCTCGCCATCAAAAAAGAAATCGACCGCATCGGCCACCAATGATGCCCACGCTCTCGCGCAGAATCGTTTCCGAGTTCCTCGGCACCGGGTTCCTGGTCGCCGCTGTCGTCGGTTCTGGAATCATGGGCGAGCGACTCGCAGGCGGCAACGTTGCGATCGCTCTTCTGGCCAACACCGTCGCAACCGGCGCGGCGCTCGCCGCTTTAATTTTCACGTTCGGGCCAATCTCCGGTGCGCATTTGAATCCCGCCGTCACTATCGTGGACGCCATCGAGCGCGGTGTGTCGTGGACCGTGGCTGCGTGCTACGTGCCCGCGCAGTGCGCCGGAGCGATCTGCGGCGCAATCGCAGCGCACCTCATGTTCGGCCTGCCCGCAATTGCCCTGTCCCATCACGCGCGGAGCGGTTCGGCCCAGGTATTCAGCGAATTTGTCGCAACCTTCGGATTGCTTTGCGTCATCTGGGGATGCTCGCGCCAGTACTCGGGCGCAGTCCCGTTCGCCGTCGCCGCCTACATCACCGCGGCTTACTGGTTTACTTCCTCGACTTCGTTCGCAAATCCAGCCGTCACCCTCGCTCGTTCGCTCTCCGACACGTTCGCGGGAATTCGCCCAACGGACGTGCCTCTATTCATCGCGGGTCAACTCGCCGGAGCACTCGCAGCAACCCTGCTATTCCGCTGGCTCGTCCCGCGCCTCGATGCCACAGCCAAATTAATTCTCGTCTCGCACTGAAAATCAGCGCCGCGACGCCTCCAAAAAAGAGAAGGCGCGAACCAGCGGCTCGCGCCTTCCCTCGTTCAACTGCCTAGCCTGCTTCTAGCACCCGTTGCAGGAAGCACAACAGTCGGCAGAATCGCAGCACGCTGCATTCGCCGCCCGCACCACTCCTGCAAAACCGAGCGCAATCACTGACATCAACACAATTGCTCTAATCTTCTTCATGGATTTTCTCCTTTAAGAAATCAAATGTGGTTTTGTCGACCGATGGCGACGCCATCAGCGGGACACCATGGCAATCTTCAGGTGTGATTTCTAGATGCGAAGCAGCTGGGTTTCGAGGAGTGTGTCTCTGCCGCTGTGCCAGACGGGCGAAATAAATTCCATGGAACGAAAAGGTCGAATTGTCGCCCAAGTGAAATCGGACGCCAGAACGAAATCGCGCGCCGGGGCGATGTGCATCGTCACCGTGTCCGGCCTCGAAGCGACCGTCACTTCCACCGGACAGCACGACATCCCACCGCCGCGAACTGGCTTCGGCTTGTTTGGTTTCGCAGGAGCGCTACCACGGGAATGATGAGCGCAATTTGGCATGTCTGCCATCACGTCTGGCTGACCCTGTTCCACTGAATTCTCGTGGACCGGAGCTGTGCCGCTCGCACCAGAACTCGCGAGGACTGGGACCGTACAACCCATGAGGCACGCAAGAGCCGCCAGCCATATAGAAAGTCCAGTGGCCAACGTAGATCTCAACGTGTCAATCGGCGAACGCATCGTTGACAGCGTATACCCGTCGACTCGCCAAAACAACGTTCTCGCGAACTACTCGTTTGTCGCGTCACCGGCCACGCGCTTTTGCCCTGTCCTGCTTGCTGACCAACCTCTGCGCGGATTTCCACCAGATCGCGTGCGTCTTGGAAACAATCCCAATAGTGTCCTGTTTCGCACAGACGCCTCGCGCCTCCAATGTTATTCATAGCTTGCCAGTCTCGACCCCTCTCTGGCTCGTACCCACAGCCATCCTTACTCGCGCGCCCGACGCACTGCGCCAGGAGAATTTAGCCATGCCCACAACTCGCAACCAACCCGTCCCCGCGCACTCCTGACTGACCCAAAATAATGAACACCCACGCCAACGTCCCGCGCCGCTACTCCACCGACGCCCTCCCGCAATCATCCGCAGCACTGCGCTCCGCCGCAGCCGCAATCTGGAATCCCATCAACGGCCTCCTCGAATGGTTCGGTGAACTAGGCATGTTCATCTGGCAAGTAATGCGTTCCACGTTCCGCCGCCCCTTCGAAGGCCGCGAGCTAATTCGCCAGCTCGACGAAGTCGGCTCGAAATCCCTGCCCATGGTTGCGATGGCCGGCGCAGCAATCGGCGCGGTACTCGCGTTAGAAAGCCGCCACAGCCTCATCCAATTCGGCGCCAAATCCCTGCTTCCCGCCGCCGTCGTCTTCTCCATCATTCACGAAACCGGCCCCGTCATCACCGCGCTGGTAGTCTGCGGCCGTGTGGGTGCAGGTATCGGCGCCGAACTCGGCTCGATGAAAGTTACCGAACAAATTGACGCGATCGAAGCCTCCGGCGTGAACGCGTACAAGCTCCTGGCCTTCACGCGCATCGTCGCCTGCATCCTCATGATGCCGCTGCTCACCCTCGCCGCCGATTTTTGCGGCATCATCACCGGCTGGATCGCCAATACTCTCGCCGAGCCGATCGCCTTTCACAAATTTATCCACGCCGGATTTGCCGGCACCGGCTTCAGCGATTTTCTCGCGCCCACTTTTCGCACCATGGTCTTCGGCCTGATCATCGGCGTAATCGCCTGCTTCCAGGGAATGCGCAGTCAGGGCGGCACTGAAGGCGTCGGCCGCTCAGCCACCAGCGCCGTCGTGCTCTCCTCGCTCTTCGTAATGCTGGCAGACGTGATTCTGGTGAAGTTGATCCTGGTGTTCTTCCCATGATGCCTCCATCCCAAGCTCCAGCCGTCAAGCCGCCAGAAACCAAGCGCGGTGAAAAATTCGGGACGCCAATCAGCGTAAAGCAGATTGGCGCGAAGCCTGCCAACGCAGGCCAGACCAACACCGGCCCCGCCATGGTCGTCCAAGGCCTGCACAAATCCTATGGCGAGCAAAAAGTCCTGAACGGCCTCAATCTAAAAGTAGGCAGCGGCCAAACCGTGGCAGTCCTCGGTCGCAGCGGCACGGGCAAAAGCGTCCTCCTCCGCCTCGTCATCGGCCTGCAAAAGCCCGACGCCGGCACCATCCACATTCAAGGCCAGGAAATCACCAACGCCAGTCTCGAAGAATTAAACGAGATCAGAAAAAAAATGGGCTTCCTCTTCCAACACGCCGCGCTCTACGATTCGCTCACAGTAGCAGAGAACGTCGCCTTCCCCCTGCGCCGCCACACCGAAATGACCGCCGCGCAACGCTCCGAACGCGTAAAAGAACTCCTTGCCAGCGTAGGCATGGAAGCCGATCTGCAGAAAATGCCCAGCGACATCTCCGGCGGCATGCAAAAACGCGTCGGCCTGGCCCGCGCCCTCGCTCTCGAACCCAGCATCCTGCTGCTCGATGAACCCACCGCCGGCCTAGACCCCATCACTTCGGGCGAAATTGATGAATTAATTCTGAAGCTGCAGGAAGAGCGCGAAGTCGCCTCCATCGTCGTCACCCACGACCTGCACAGCGCCAAAGTAATCGCCGACCGCATCCTTCTGCTGCACGAAGGCAACGCCGTAATCGAAGGCACCTACGAGGAACTAGAAAAAAGCCAAGACGAATTCGTCACCGAATTTTTCAAACGGGATTCTTAGGGAGCGTATATGTCCAGAGCAGCCAGGTTGGGAGCCTTCATCATTGCCACGCTTGCAATTCTGGCGATCGGCATCTTCATCATCGGCGACCGCCAATATCTTTTCAGCAATACCTATCGCCTGAAAGCCCAGTTCGCCAACGTTGTCGGCCTCAATGAAGGTGCCGAAGTCCGCGTCGGCGGAGTGCACAGCGGCACCGTGCGCCGCATTGATCTACCCAAAAATCCCAGCGATAAAATCACCGTCCTGATGGACCTGCAGCGCTCCACGCACGACATCATCAAACAGGATTCCGTCGCCGCCATCCAAACCGAAGGCTTGCTGGGCAATGAATATATCTCGATCACGTTCGGCGGCGCACAAGCCCTGAACGTCCGCGACGGCGACACCATCGCCAGCGAGCCGCCGCTGGTCATCGCGGACATCATCAAAAAAGCCAACGTCATCATGGACAGCACCAAGGAAGCCGTCGCCAACACCACCGTCGCCACCGCCAACCTGAAATCCATCACCGCGAAAATTGACGACGGCCAGGGCACCATCGGCGCGCTGATAAATAACAAAGAAATGTACACCGACCTACAGGCCACCACCGTGGGACTGAAAGATGCGACGGTCCACGCGCAAGCCGGCATCGCTGACTTCCAGGAAAATATGGAAGCCCTGAAACAAAATTTCCTGCTGCGCGGCTATTTCAAAAAACGCGGCTACGAAGATTCTGCTGAGCTGGCGAAAAACCAGATCCCCAACTTGCCCGACGCCGGCCCGATGAAAACTTTCATTTACGATCCGAAAACTCTCTTCGAAAAAATTGACACAGCCAAACTGAAGAATGAAGGCTCACTGAGCGCAGCAGGAAAATTCCTGGCAGGAAACGAATTCGGTGTAGCAGTAGTAGTCGTCTCCACCGGCCTTACGGGCGACACCGAAAAAGATCTAGTCCTAACCCAAGCCCGCGCCGCGGTAATCCGCGCCTACCTCGTAGGCAACTTCGGCTTCGATGATGCCCAACTTAAAATCCTAGGCATGGGCAAAAAAGTCAGCGCCGCTGCAGATTCTGCCGGACCAGACGCCGCCACCATCACCGCGACCGCCGCAGCGTCCGCCACCGCGACAACCGCGCCAGCTCCAACGAAAGCGTCCGCTCCCGTATCACCCTGGGGCGAAATCCAAATCATCATCTACCCCCCAGGCACAGAGTTGCCCGCCGACCAGCAACCCGGCGTCGCCAGCACCCTCCACCAATAATTCCGTTTGTGAGCAGTAAATTCCACAGCCCCTCAAAGATCGAAGTGCCGGGCGCCGGTCGTTACCAGATCGTTTGAATTCCGGTAGCTTGCAGTCGGGGGTCGCGTGTTACAAGCGGAAGGCCAAGGTGCAGGGCAGTCGCAGCGATGATGCGGTCGGCATGTCAGGAACAGCGTCGCGAGGAATGGACCTCAAAGCTGCAGCAACATTGTAATCCATCGGAAAAACTTTGAACGCGGGGCTGACTTGGCCCAACTCGCGCACAAACCTATCGAACGCATCCGCTGCAATCCGGCCGCGTTCGACCAAGTACACAACCTCAACGAGCGAAACGGCTGAAATGTAAGTCGGCACGCCGCTGCTCGCTGCGCCGTCAATCAGTGAAAAGACCTTCTCTGAGAGATTCTTGGCGTCGAGCAGATACCAGATGGCTGCATGCGTGTCGAGTACAGCAGGCATCAGGAAATGTCACGCGGGAAGTTACCCCACATCTCGCGGCGTGCGTCCGCGATATCTTCTTCCGTGATGTCGATATTCAAGTCCGCCCACAGCCCGCGCAAACTGCGAAGAGGCTTCTTCGCGCCGCCGTTCTTCTCTTTCAGGAAGTCTACAAAGTCGAGCACTTCCTTCTGCTTCTCAGGAGGCAAATCGCGGAGTTTTTCGAGAACCTGTTCTTCGATAGTCATTGGAGCTCCTCCAGCGATCTCGGGCCATTATAAACCTGTCAGACCTCATTTGTGCGTCACCTTGCGCCCCCGATGCACGATTCCGCCCGCCCCAGCAGCAGTTGCCGCTCCCGCGCATTACGCGTCAGCGCCGCCGCACGCTCAAATTCCGCGCGCGCTTCCTCCAACCGGCCAAGTTTCTGCAGCAAATCTCCGCGCACGCTAGGCAACAAATGATAATTCTCCAGCGCCCCCTCCGCAGTAAGCGCGTCCACCACCTCCAACCCCGCCGCCGCGCCAAACGCCATCGAAACCGCCACCGCGCGATTCAAATCGATCACAGGAGAAGGTGCGGCCCGCACGAGCTCTTCGTACAGCGCAACAATCCGCGCCCAATCCGTTTCCTCCGCCGTACGTGCCCGTGCATGGCAAGCCGCAATCTCTGCCTGCAACACATACGGCCCTCGCGCAGCAGCACTAAGCTCCAAAGCCTTGGCCAGCGCCGTAAACCCGCGCCGAATCAAAAGCTGATCCCACTCCGCCCGGTTCTGCTCCAGCAACAAAATAGGCGCGCCAGCCGCGTCCACACGCGCCGCAGCACGTGAAGCCTGTATCTCCATCAGCGCCACCAGCCCATGCACTTCCGGCTGCAGCGGCGCCAGCTCCGCCAGCACGCGTCCCAACCGCAGCGCATCTTCGCACAACGCGGGCCGCAGCCAATCGTCACCCGCAGTCGCCGAATATCCCTCATTGAAAATCAGATAAATCACCGCAAGCACCGACGAAACCCGCGCCGCCAGTTCCTCGCCTCGCGGCACCTCGAACGGCACGCGCTTTTCCGCCAGCGTGCGCTTCGCTCTCACAATACGTTGCGCCACTGTCGGCTCCGGCACCAAAAACGCCCGCGCAATTTCCTCGGTGGTCAACCCGCCAAGCAGGCGCAACGTAAGCGCCACACGCCCTTCGCTGGGAAGCACCGGATGGCAAGAAATGAAGACCAGCCGCAAAAGATCGTCGCCAACATCGTCATCGAGAGCCGCAGCAAAATCCGGCACGGTCATCTCTTTCTCTTCCATCTCGCGGCCCAGCTCTTCGTGCTTGCGCTCCAGCCGCGCGTTGCGACGGAAATGATCGATCGCCCGATGCTTCGCCGCCGCCATCAGCCAAGCCCCCGGATTGTCCGGCACGCCTGACCGCGGCCACTGCTCCAGCGCCGCAACCAACGCGTCCTGCGCCAGATCCTCCGCCACGCCCACGTCGCGCACTATCCGCGCAAGCCCGGCAATGATCCGCGGTGATTCCATCCGCCAAACGGCGTCAATCGCGCGATGTATATCGGTGGCAGTCACAGCCGACGATCACATCACGTTCGATCCGCTCGCGCAAGCAAGCGATTAATCAAGCGATCGCGCGGAGCCGCGCCCCGCCGCGAGTCTACGACTTGCGGAAAACCGCTCCAATTGTCATCCCGCAGGCGCCTTTTGCCGGAGGGATCTGCTTTTTCCTTAACATTTGCGCGAAAAGCAGATCCCTCGCTCCGTTCGGGATGACGCCCGCATCACTTTTTCCGCAAACCGTTCAGCCGCTGAGGGAATGTATCGTGAGTTCTCACACAGACTCTTCTGCCACGCTGTCTTCGCAACGCTGAAAGAAAGCGCCTCTATGCTTTGGCGGCGAGATCCTGCTGCATCATCATCATCTCGCGAACTTCCGTCTCGCCTTCCCATCCGGGCCAGTGTTTCTTGTGCAGTTCCATAAACTGCACCGCTCCCGCTACCGCCTCTTCCTTTGATTTCAATTCAAACAGCGCGTACCCGCCGATAATCTCTTTGGCCTCGGTAAATGGCCCGTCAGTCACCGTGACCCGCCCACCGGAAAGCCGCACGCTCGCGCCCGCCGCAGTCGGCAGCAGTCCGCCGTTGCCCAGCAGCGTGCCGTTCTTGATCGCCTCTTCACTGAGCTTGCCAATGGCATCCATCAACTCTTTCGGCGGCATGCCTTGCGCTTCCTTATGCTTCACGATCATCATGTATCGCATCGTCACTTCTCCTTGTGTTCTTCGCTCGCTGAATCCCTTTCTTCTCGGTCGTCCGTACTAGCAATCTCGCTACGCCTTCTGCTCGAACGCTTCCATCCCCAACACCTGGCGGATTTCGGTCTCGCCCTCCCAGCCCGGCCAGTACTTCTTGTGCAGCTCCATAAAGCTCTTGGCACCTTCGATCGCCTCTTCCTTCGATTTAAGTTCAAACATCGCGAACCCGCCCACCACTTCCTTGGCCTCGGTGTACGGTCCGTCAATCGCCGTCACCTTTCCTCCAGAAAGCCGTACCCGCGTGCTCTTCGATATCGGCACCAGCCCCCCGCTCACGATCATCGTCCCGGATTTGGCCGCGTCTTCGTCTAGCTTCGCCATCGCTTCCAGGAATTCCGGCGGCGGAGGCCCCGGGTTTTCACCGTGTTTCACCAGCATCAAGAATCGCATCGTCGTTTCTCCTTTATCATTTGACTTCGCATTTCGTGCCAGGTTCCAGAGCCTGCCCCGAGCCGCTGAACCTTGCCTCTACCTACACGTCGAACGACCCCGCATGAATTCGACACACCGCAAAAACTTTTATCAAACCGCGGTGCGCCGTGGCCACTTTCCATTTCAGCAACCATGGCGCGAAAGCATCCGTTCTGTTGCTCAGCCGCCCGCTCGGCTATTTCGGTCTCGGGTGCTTCCCACCCGCTCACCGCGCAAAATCCGTCATCTCAAACACCGGCCGTATTTCCACCTCAGTCTCCCGGTCAAACGGCGCCCGCTTCAACCACTCCACCGCCTCTTCCACGGACCGCACCTGCCAAATCCAGTAACCAGCCACCAGCTCCTTCGTCTCCGTGAACGGCCCATCAATCACCGTGCGCTTCTCCCCCGAAAACTTCACCCGCTTGCCCTTGGAGCTTGCGTGCAACCCGTCCGCAGCCAGCATCACGCCAGCCTGAATCAATTCCTGGTTGAATTTCCCCATCTCCGCCAGCAGCTTAGGACTGGGCATCACTCCCGCCTCGGAATCCTTGTTCGCTTTCACCATCACCATAACTCGCATCACATTCTCCCTTCGGTCTGGACTGGGCCAGGACCTCAGACGGTGTGATGAGCAACCCTGCCTTTCGCGGCGAGCGCCCATCATCCACCGGCTCGTCCCTGCCTCTACTGACGCGTCGAACGAACCCCGGTTAGATCGACATCTCCAATAATTTTATTTTGGATATTCTTTCGCATCGTCCCTGATGCCATCTCTGTCAAGACCGCCCCGGCAATCACCAGCAACAACGGCCAGAATGATATCAATATCCGGCAGACACCCAGCAAAAGCTCCCGTCGTTCGAACATATAAGACCGCCAGACCTGCGAAGCCGCCAACCCGACAGCGATAAGTCCGCCAAACGTCTGACTCGCCTCGGCGCTAATACCAACAAGCCGGCTCAACTGCCCGCAAGCATCACTCAGATTCCCACCCAGCACAAAAATCCCAAACCCAATAAGCCCCATTCCCACAACCGATCTTAAATTCCGAAAGATCCTTCCCTGCCGCGCCATAACCCCTCCGGAGGCCCGCTGCCACTGCCCCTGCACATACGTCGAAGGAGTACGCACGAATTCGACACCTACAACTGGATTAATTTGTGGGCGATCTTCGAGATTAGAACTGATCTTTCAAAAGGCGCGCCAAGACCTCAGGCGCAAGATAGAAGTTGGTGCCTTGCAGACGTTTCACAGCGAGTCGAAGATCCAGCAGTCGAAGGATCGCGGCTTCTTGCAATACTCCGAGCGTTCCCATCACAGAAATACCGCGCTTTTCAGCCTCGCGTCGCCCTTCTCGGTCGTCAACAATCAGCTGATCCGCTCGGAGTTCTTCCGCCAGCAAGATTGCGTCACGCTCGCCAGGATCCAACTTCGCAAGCATTTCATCGGGCGTGTTCGCAGGGGCGCGAACCTTCAGCCAGCTGGCCGATTGACCAATCCAGGTCCGTACCGTCGCGGGTGCCGACAGGCACAGAAGTTCGTCATGGACCGCCGGAGGAATCGTGACCGTGCCGTACATCTTCGGGAGGATTTCGATCTCTTCGATGAGAATCAGGTAGTTGATCGGGGAGGTGTCGGCGACAACGATCATTCCACGCGTTATTTACCGGAAGTTTTCTCGTCCAGCACTTTCCCGCGAGCTCTTTGTGCGGTCACTCGATCTTGCTCCAGGTCGGCAAGATCGTAATGCAGGTAAACGTTGTGCTGCTTCAGAAAGGCGTGCACTTCCATTCGAGTTTCGAAGCCCAACATCTGGCGCACCGCGGACTCGGACAGCAGCTCGGTACGGTAGCCCTCTAGCGCTAGCGCTTCCAGTGCAACCCGCGCCGGGTCCTGCCCATCAGGAGTCACCTGCCGCGCAAGCTCGTCGGGAATGTTGAGTGTAATTTCCATATTCCTTAGTTCATCATATCATCTTAGCTCGGAGACATCCTTGCAAACCGATAAGCCGCTCGAGGGAAAAGCCCACAACCTCCCAGGCTGGCTACGTTTGCTGGCTATTCTGGCCGGAGGTTTGTCGGGGTTCGGTGGCTTTCTCGTGTTTGGAATAGTGTTTTGTTTTGTTCCAGTTGTTCTGATTCTCGGTGCAATCATTCAACCGTACGTTCCTCGTCTCGGGCGCTGGGTTTTCTCAGTCGGCGCTATGCTCGTTACTGTGTACGTAGTGTTATTTCTGGTGCCGCAGGCCTTCGGGGCCATAACGATGTTGCGTCATTACCATGAGCCTCACGACCTTGCGGTCCTCTCTCTATTCGTTTTGTCAACCGCGCTCGTCATTTGGCTTGACGCGGCCCTCGTGAGGAACGAGAAGGTCAAGAAAACTAGTTAGTGTCCCAATCCAGCGAACGCTTCTCCCAGCAGCCGAATCCCCTCGCGAATCTGCTGCTCGTTCATCCGCGAATATCCAAGCATCAACCCAGCCCTCGAAGCCCGTCCCAAAAAGTATCCAGCAATCCCATACACCCCCACGCCGCGCCCCGCCGCACTCCGAATTACCGCAGCTTCCGCCACACGTTCGTCAGCTGGCCACAGCACCACGTGCGTCCCCGCGCCGTCCCCAGTCAGTTCCACGCGCCCACCCAAATCTTCGCGAATCGCATCCAGCAGTGCCGCGCGATGCGCCGTGTTCCTCCGCCGAATCCGCCGCAAATGCCGCTCGTACATCCCCGTGGAAATAAATTCCGCCAGTGTTTCCTGCTCCAAAGTCGCGGTGTGTCGGTCGCACAACCACTTCGCCGCCGTAAACGCCGCCACCAGCGACTTCGGCGCGATCAAATACCCAATCCGCAGCGCCGAAAAAATCGTTCGCGAAAATGTCCCCACATATATCACGCGCCCTTCGCTGTCCAGCCCCTGCAAAGATTCCAGCGGCTGCCCCTCGTAACGAAACTCGCCATCGTAATCATCCTCCACCACCACTGCATCTTTTCGCCGCGCCCAATCCAGCAGCGCCACCCGCCGCGCCAGCGGCAAAATCGCGCCAGTAGGGAACTGATGCGAAGGCGTCACAAAAGCCACACGCGCATTCTTGGGCAGTGCATCAGGACGCAACCCGTCGCGATCCACCGGCACAGGCAGCAGCCGCGCCCCCGCGGCCCGTAGCACTTCGCGTGTCCCCTGATACTGCGGATCCTCCACCGCCACCGCATCTCCACGCTCGATCAAAACGCGCGCGATTAAGTCCAAAGCCTGCTGCGACCCGTTCACCACAATCACCTGCGACGCATCGCAAGTCACCGCGCGTGACCGCCGCAAATGCACCGAAATCGCCTCGCGCAACGCCAAGCTTCCGGCCGCCACGCCGTAATCCAGCTGACGAATCGGCGCCTTTCGCGCGTGCCGCAGCAAAATCCGCCGCCACATCTGAAATGGAAAATTGTCTACGTCGCCACGCCCGCCATAAGCGAAATCGTAGCGCATCGGAACCGAGCGCCGCCCCGGGAAATCCACACTCGAGCCGACAGCATCGACTGTCGATCCGTACCGCGAGAGGTGTAGTTTCGCGGCGCGTTCCACTTTTTTCGGCCTGCCAACGCCACTAACGCCGCCGTTCAATCCCGCCGATACATAAGTCCCCGAACCGCCGCGTCCCGCCGCAAATCCCTCCGCAACCAGTTGCTCGTAAGCCAGCAACACTACCGTTCGCGAAATACCCAGCTCGTCGGCCAACTCCCGCGTCGCAGGCAGCTTCTCACCAGCCCGAAAAGTTCCCGCAAGAATAGCCTGCCGCAATCCGCGATACACCTGCCGGTACAACGGCTCGCCCCGCTTCGAAAGTGGTATCACCAATTGCATAAAAAGTGGCTCTGTCAAAATACCACAAGCCGCGTCAATCTGATATCGGCACAAAGCGCAGTTCGCAGCAAGAGCCGACGTCGCCGCGACGCAAGCACGCAATTCGCCGCTCGACGGTCAATTATCGGAGAAGAGAAAATGAAATTGCTTTGGAGTATCGGAAGTTATTTCGCGCTCTGCGCCCTGGGCTGCCTGCTACAAACGCTCCCAACAATCATGCAAGCCACGCCCGTCTCAGCCAAATCGCAGCAGCAGCCACCGGCGCAGGAAGCCCAGCACGACGGCCAGCACGATTTCGATTTCAACCTCGGCACCTGGCACACGCACATCAAACGCCTCGAGCATCCGCTAACCGGCTCGACCTCCTGGGTGGAAATGCAAGGCACCGTAGTCGTGCGCAAAGTCTGGGACGGCCGTGCCCAACTCGAAGAAATCGAAGCCGACGGCGCCTCCGGCCACTTCGAAGGCCTCACTCTGTTTCTCTACAATCCCCAAGCCCATCAGTGGAGCCAGACTTTCTCGAAGAGCAGTGACGGCACCGTCTCTCAGCCGGCCATCGGCGAATTCAAGAATGGCCGCGGCGAATTCTACGACCAGGAACCGTACAACGGCCGAACGATTCTCGTGCGCGTCGTCTGGTCCGATATCACCGCAGACTCCCACCGCTTCGAGCAATCCTTCTCCGACGACGGCGGCAAAACATGGGAGCCCAACTTCGTCGCCACGCTCACGCGCGCAAAGTCATGACCGACAAAATCGTAGTACGAAGCGTCGGACCCCGCGATTTTGCGGAATGGAAACCGCTCTGGGAAGGCTACAACGAATTCTACGGCCGCAAAGGCTCTACCGCCCTGCCCGAGGAGATCACCAACCTCACCTGGGCACGCTTTTTCGACGGCTACGAGCCCATCCACGCCCTCGTCGCGGAAGAGCGTCCCGGAAAATTGCTCGGCCTGGTTCACTACCTCTTTCATCGCAGCTCCACCAGCCTCACCAGCAATTGTTATCTGCAGGATTTGTTCACAGCAGAATCAGTCAGAGGCCAGGGCATCGGCCGCGCGCTTATCGAAGAAGTCTATCGCCGCGCAGCTCAAGCCGGCTGCGGCAAGGTGTACTGGCAAACGCACGAAACCAACACTCACGCGATGAAGCTCTATGACAAACTCGCGAAGAAATCCGGCTTCATCATCTATAGCAAGGAACTTTAAATTGAAAGGGAAGTGGAGGAAATAATGCTCGCACCAAGCCGTATCCGAATTTGTTTCGCACTGTGCGCAATATTCTCGCTGTGCGCGCTGGTCTCTCTGCTGCCTAGCGACACAACGCTCGCACAAACAGCATCAGCCGAACCCACACCTCCTGCGATGCAAGCCGCTACGCCCCGCGACGGCCAGCACGATTTCGACTTCGAGATCGGCACCTGGAAAGTCCACCTGAAGAAACTGCAGCATCCTCTCACGGGTTCCACCACCTGGATTGAATTTGACGGCTCCATTGCAGCCCGCGCCGTCTGGGATGGCCGCGCGAATTTCGATGAATTCGAAGCGGACAGCCCCTCCGGCCACATCGAAGGCCTCACCCTGCGTCTCTACAACCCGCAATCCCGCCAGTGGAATCTCTATTGGGCCAACCCCAAGGACGGCACCTTCTCCGGCCCGCCCCAAGTTGGCGAATTCAAGAACGGGATCGGCGAATTCTACTGCCAGGACACATACAACGGCCGCACGATCTTGATTCGCTACGTTTGGTCCGCCATCACGCCAAATTCCGCGCACTTCGAGCAGTCCTTCTCCACGGACGGCGGCAAAACCTGGGAAGTAAACTGGATCACCGACCAGACTCGCACCGGCGCTGAATCTGCCAAAGCGTCAGCGGCTGCCCAAACGGATTCCGCAGCCGCTCCGCCGGCCAGCGCTGACCAAGATGGACAGCACGGTTTTGATGGCCTCTTCGGCACCTGGAATTATCACGTAAAGCGCCTCATGCATCCGCTGACCGGCTCCACCACCTGGAACCAATTTCCAGCCACTGGCACCTGCCACAGAATCTGGGGCGGCCGCGCGCAAGTGGACACGTTCGAAGCTGACGATCCCACCGGCCACATCGAAGGCCTGGTCGTGCGCCTCTACAATCCCCAGAATCATCAGTGGAGCCTGAATTGGGCCACCAGCAAAACTGGCATTCCCGACCCGCCCCAGATCGGAAAATTCAAAAATGGACACGGCGATTTTTACACCCAAGACACGATCAACGGCAAAACCATCTTCGTACGTTACGATTGGTCGAAGATCAACACCGACACACCCCACTTCGAGCAATCGTTCTCCGATGACGGCGGCACAACCTGGGAAGTAAACTGGATCACCGACCAAACACGCGCCAGCGACGCGCCCGCCAAAGCTCAATAAGCATAGGCGTTCGCAGTTGCCGTTAGTAGCGCCGGCGTCTCGCCGGCTCCTTGCAGTTGAAGTTGTAGCGGCGGTCTTCAGACCGCCAGCCGTTGCAGTTGCATTTGATTGTGCAGCACTCAGTTCAGTTTTCGTGGCACAGCCTTCAGGCTGTGCGCCATGATTTTCACCACAGGAGATTTGCAGTTGCTTTTGCCCGTGTAGCGCGCGGTCCCGCAAGGCGGGACCGCGCAGCCGTTAAATTCGCCCGAGAACCGAATAGCTGCTGCGGTAGCGCTTCACGAGTCTGAAACAGACAAAGAGGACGAGATGAACGCACCAAACAATATTCACGCTTACCTTTTGCTCTGGTGCCTGGCGCTAATCTTTCGACCCCCTCAAGCCCACGCGCAACAAAATCCCAACGCCCCGCAATCAAACGCATCACCCGCCACCAACCGCGACGGACGCCACGACTTCGACTTCGAAATCGGCACCTGGCACACCCACCTGACACGCCTGCAACATCCGTTAACAGGCTCAGCGACGTGGATCGAATACGATGGCACCTCAACAATCCGCAAAATCTGGAATGGCCGCGCCAATCTGGTAGAACTCGAAGTTGACGGCCCCACCGGTCACATCGAGGGCCTCTCGCTGCGCCTCTACAATCCGCAATCCCATGAATGGAGTCTGAATTTTGCCAACAGCGCCCAAGGCACCATGAGCATTCCCACCGTTGGCGAATTCAAAAATAACCGCGGCGAATTTTACGATCAGGAAACCTTCAACAACCGCACCATCCTCGTCCGCAACGTCTTCAAAGACATCACCGCAAATTCCTACCGCTTCGAGCAATCCTTCTCCGACGACGGCGGCAAAACCTGGGAACTAAACTGGATCGCCGTGGACACGCGCATCCCCGACGCCCCACAAAATATTTAACAAACTCAAAATCACCGCAGCGGCTGCCCCACCCTTCGCGCCGTTGGTTCACGCGAAGGGTGGGGGTTTAGACGCTCCACCATCGAACGCCTCAGCCGGGCAGCCGCTCCAGAATCTGCGTGGTAACTCAAGAATCTTTGCAGGTGCAGTTTTATGGGCCTGTGTGGGAACTGCTGCTTTGCGTCAGCTCGACATTTCACTGTTCGCTGCAAAACAAAATCACGTGTCATCCCGAACGAAGTCCCGCGCTTTTTCTTTCCCGCCGCAGTTTGGCGGGCGCGGGACGCAGAGAGGGGTCTGCTTTTCACAGCACAGCCGAGCCAGTAAAAAATCGGACCTTTGCAATCTACCCGGCAACTCGACAATCTTTGTAGCTGGTAGCTTCAGAGTGCGCGTGAGAACCACTGAATTTCGTCAGGGCACGGCTTCAGCCGTGCCGTAAAAGCCGTGCAATCAAAGCGGCTTTAGCCGCTGAGGGAATGAATTTCGAGTTCTAACCTAGACTCTTCAGCTCCGCCGTAGCGCCACCTCGCTCAACTCGTTACCGGGCCGCAACCTCCGCCCTCACCCGCCCCAACGCCTCATCCACACTCACAATCCGAGCAAACCGCCCCTCCAGCACCAACTCCGTCCGCGCCTTAATCTCCTCCGCGCTCCACTGCCTCCCATGACGATCCTGCATCGCAAACGTCAAAGTAGCCTCCGTAACGTAAAGCACCTCATACCCGCTGTCCGAAGCATGTCGCGCCGTGGTCTCGCAGCACTGTTCCGTGCGAATCCCAGAGATGATCACCCGCCGTATCCCATGCTCCACCAGCCACACGTCCAGCCCGCTCCCAATCAAAGCGCTATGCCGCCCCTTCCGAAACACCGCGTCAGGCGTAAACGAAAGCCCCGCCATCGTCTTCACATGTCCAGACGCATCCGAAAACGCCCCCGTATCCTCCACATGAAAAATCTGCACCACAGGAATCCCCGATGCCTTAGCCCCCGACGTAAGCTCCGTAACCCGCTCCACAAACCCCGGCGCATCCCGATCACTCCAATAAGGCCGGTGCCGAAACGACTCCTGCGCATCCACCACCAAAACCGCCGTCTTCACATCGGACATATAAAGCCTCCTCAACTCCTCGCAGCCTCAATCCTAGACCATCGCCCCCAGCCGCCGAAAGCCCCAGAACGGCCTAACACCGGACAAAAACGGACATTCAATCCATCAGGCGGAGTCCGCACCGTCCTATCGCCCGATCCTCTCCCCTCGACGCGCTCGACAACACACAGCGGCTGCCCCACTCCTCCTTTTTTGAAGGGTGGAGGTTTAGCATCCCTCCGCTGAACTGCACGAAAAAGTTGCATTTTGCGCACGATTGCCGGATGCTCTGCGAACTCGTTTTTCCGTGTCCGTTAGAATGAAGTAGAAAGTCAAATGGCGGAGCAGTTAGTGTGGAGGCCCCTTGCACAGCGCCCGACGCAGCATTGTCATGTTTATCTGTCTGTGGCTCCTGTTCACCAGCCGCGTTTCTAATGCGGCGCCCGCGCCACGCGCAGGAGACGATAAGCCCTCCGACTACTCCAAAGAATCCTTCGTCCTAGAACGCCTTGTGACCAAGGCCGTTTTTGAGAACGATGGCACGTATTACACGGAAGAGGACGCGCGGATAAAAATCCAATCTCAGGCTGCGCTGCAGGCCTTCGGAATTCTGAACATTCGGTACGCTTCGGCCACTTCCGTCGTGGACATTGCGTACATCCGAGTAATTAAGGCCGACGGTCGGGTAGTGGAAACCCCCGCCGAAAACGTATTGGACATGCCCTCGGAAATTACGCGCGAGGCTCCTTTCTACAGCGACCTGAAAGAAAAACAAATCGCAGTCAAAGGTCTGGAGATCGGCGACGCCCTCGAGTACCAATATCGCATCTCGGTAAAGACGCCCCTTGATCCCGGCCAGTTCTGGTTCGAGTTCGACTTCTTCAACACCGGCATCTGTTTGCAGGAAAAATTAGAGATCAGCGTTCCACGCGGACGCACCGTGAAGGTCGCGAGCGCGAAAGCGCAACCCGCTACCGCGGATCAAGGCGCCTACCGCGTTTACACCTGGACGACCAGCAATCTGGAAAGTGCCGCCGCAAAAAAAGATTCCAAGCTGGCGAACCTGGATGAGCCCAAGCGCTCTTCCGTACAAGTCACCAGCTTTCAAAACTGGGACGAAGTAGGCCAGTGGTTCAAGGGTCTGGTGAGTCCGCGCGCAATTCCCACGCCGCAGCTAAAGCAGAAAGCAGACGAACTCACACGGAACGCCAAAACGGAAACCGAGAAAATTCAGGCGCTCTACGACTACGTTTCCACGAAATTTCGCTACATTGGCGTCTCGTTGGGCATTGGCCGCTACCAACCCCATGCTGCCGCCGACGTTTTGAGCAATGACTATGGCGATTGCAAGGACAAGCACACGTTACTTGAGGCTTTGCTGGCCGCTGAGAACATCAAAGCCTTTCCCGCGCTGATCAATACGGACGCAAAGATCGATCCCGACGTGCCTTCCCCGGGGCAGTTCAACCACATGATTACTGCTGTGCCGCAAGCGGACGGATATCTCTTCCTCGATACCACCGCCGAAGTCGGGCCTTACGGCTATCTCATCGCGGCCCTGCGCGACAAGGAAGCTCTGGTAATTCCCGATAACGGCCCCGCGAAGCTCGTTCGCACCCCCAAAGATCCTCCTTTTAAGTTCGTGTTCACCTTTCAGTCGGACGGCACCTTGAGCGACGCCGGTACGCTCGAGTGCAAAGTACGAATCACCGTGCGCTCCGACTTCGAGGTTCTTTACCGCCTCGCTTTTCGCCGCGCAGGCCAGGCTCAATGGAAAGACGTTATGCAGCAGATTTCCTCGAACCTTGGATTCGGCGGAACAGTGAGCGATGTCACCGTATCGCCTCCGGACGCGACCGCCGCGCCGTTCCAGATTGACTACACTTACACGCGTAAGACCTATGGCGATTGGGAGAATCGTCGCATTGTCTCCCCATTCCCGTTCGTCTTTCTGCCTTCTGTCCCTGACGACCCCGATAAGAAATCGAAGCCGCTCAAGTTGGGCGAACCCATCGAATACCTCCTGCGGGGTTCGATTAAACTCCCGCCGAATTCCGACCCGAATGACCGGGAGGCGCTCAATCTTCAGGAACCTTTCGCGGAGTATCACTCTAACTACACGATCGAGAATGGCGTCATTCGCTTCGATCGGCGAGTGCTCACCAAGACGGATGAAGTTCCGGTCGCACAGCTCGACGCCTACACGCGGTTCTCGAAAATCGCAGCCGACGATGAAAACACATTCATCGCCCTCAATGGCGACGACGATACCGCGGGCGCCGAAGCGCTCACTCCCGAGGCGCAGAAGTTGTATTCCGAAGGTGCGGAAGCATGGCAAGCGCATAACATGGCCGGCGCCGCGGACGCGTTTCAGCGCGCGGTAGAGAAAGAGCCGAAGTTCGCCCCGGGCTGGATCGAACTGGGCCGCGTTCGTTTGTTTCTCGGCGACCAGGACGAAGCCATCAACGACATGAAGAAGGCCATAGCACTGAGCCCCACCCAGAAAAGTTACTACAAGTTGCTCGCCCAGGTATTGACCTACGTGCATCGCGGCGACGAGACACTAAGCCTCTGGAGAGATTTCGAAAAGCATAAGCCGGGCGATGCGGACGCCGCCCTGGCAATCGGCGGAGTTTTGATTGGCCAGAAGAAGTATCCAGAAGCCGTCGTCGAACTGGAAATCGCCGCGAAGCACAACCCGGATAACGATCAGATTCGCATGCAGCTCGGCGAAGCGTACGTGGGCGCCGGAAACAAAGAGAAGGGAATTGCCATGCTGGAAGCGGTAGCCGCCGCCAAGCCGTTGCTGTTGAACAACGTCGCTTATATTTTCGCTGAAAACAACCTGCAATTGCACGAGGCTCTGGAATACTCCCAAAAAGCCGTGGTGCAGGCGGAGAGTGATTCAGCCGCCATGAAGCTCGACAATTTGAAGCTCGAAAATCTTCAGTCCATGGGTGGGTTGGCCGCCTACTGGGACACGCTCGGATGGGTTTATTTCCGCCTCGGGCAACTGGAGGAGGCTGAGAAATATTTGAATGCCGCGTGGAACCTGACCTTGGATCCGGCGGGCGCGGACCATCTGGGGCAGGTGTACGAGAAGCAAGGTAAGAAACACGAGGCGATCCTTGCGTACAGTAACGCCGTGGCCGCAGGCCACGCCCCTGACCATGCACGTGAGCGGCTCGCTGAGCTCCAGGCTGGTGAAAAATCTCCGCGCTCCGCAAAAAGTGACGAGATCAACTTGCAAGACCACCGCACCATAAATCTCACTCAATTTCCGAACAAGCCGAGTGCGCATGCCAGTGCGGAATTTTTCGTTCTGCTGGCGCCAGGCCCTAAAATCGCTGCCGTGAAGTTCATCAGCGGATCGGAGGAATTGCGCGACGCGGGGCAGGGACTTGCCGCGGCAAGAATCTCAGCCGTCTTTCCCAGCGATCATCCGGCGCAAATTATTCGTCGCGGTGTTCTGGATTGCGAACCGGAAGTCGCGGGTTGTGTTTTTGTGCTATTTCCTCTCGCCGACGTCCACTCGGTAAATTGAGCATCCGAAGCGGTCCCAAATTATTTTCGGACAGGTAGTACTAGTTCTGTACCAGTTCTGTTCGATCGTACAGCTGTGCTTTCGGCTCGCGCGTGTTAGCCTGACGCAGGACTGAAAAATGAATAGTTTTCACAACTTGCGCGACGCCGTCCGATTCGTGGCGGACCCGCGACCGACAATAAATCCACCCAACGCGCTCCGCAGCCGAGACGAATTGCTCGAAGACGTGCTCCCCGCCACGCTCCCCGCCTCTCGTAAGCACACCCTGGAACCCGCCTGCGTCCAGCCGCGGGATCGTAGAACTACGGCTAAATTTCTAATCAACGGCCCAGCGATTAGAAATCACCGTAAACCCCTGAAAACAAACAACCGCACCCGTTTCTAATCGCAAATTATATGGCAAAAAATGGAAGCAAGACGAACGAGCGCACAACTCGTTTCACGCGCTGGCTACGCAGTTCTACGATTTCGCCGTTTTGCTATCCGCCCACCGCTGATGTTAGAAATATGTGCACACAATCAAGCACAAAGTCGCAGCGGAGGAAGCATGGCGAAGTCACGCAGAGAGTTTCTGGCGGACGCATCAGCAGGATTATTCGGCGCAGCAGTAATAACGCACACGCAAAATCAAAAACCAAAACCACCAGGCGCCGCAGCATCGCAGTCCGCAACATCATCACAAACCGAGCAGCCCGGCACACCCTCCGCATTCGGCACCGCTCCAGCAGTAGGCCCCGAAGTATCGCCCGAAACTTTCGCCGAAGCCGAAAAACTAGTGCGCATCGAACTCACCGAAGCAGAACGCGCTCAAGCCGCAGGCAATTGGCGCCGCGCCATGGCCGCGCTTTACGAACGCCGCACCGGCCCGAAAAAAGTCGCGCTCGAATCAACACTGTCTCCCGCGACGCACTGGAATCCCGTGCTCCCCGGCATGAAAGCAGGCCCAGACCGCGATCAATTCATCCGCACCAAGAATGATCCCGGTCCACTCCCCGCGCGCGACGAAGACATCGCCTTCGCCTCCGTCACGCAACTCTCGCGCTGGATCGAATCCAATAAAATCACCTCCGAGCGCCTCACGAAAATCTATCTCGACCGCATCGAACGCTTCAATCCAAAACTCCGCTGCATCATCACCCTCACCCGCGACCTCGCGCTCACCCAAGCCAAACAAGCCGACGCCGAAATCGCCGCAGGAAAATATCGCGGCCCCCTCCACGGCATCCCCTGGGGCGGCAAAGATCTCCTCGACACTGCCGGAATCGCCACCACCTACGGTGCCGAGCCTTTCCGCAATCGCGTCCCCACCAGAAATTCCGCAGTGGTGCAGCGTCTCGACGAAGCCGGCGCGGTGCTCGTCGCGAAACTCAGCCTCGGCGCCCTCGCGCTCAACGATGTATGGTTCGGCGGCCAGACCATGAATCCCTGGCTGCTCGAAGAAGGCGCGTCCGGCTCCAGCGCAGGTCCCGGCGCAGCAACCGCCGCAGCTCTGGTGGGTTTTTCCATCGGCAGCGAAACCGGCGGCAGCATTGTCAGCCCCAGCATGCGCTGCGGCGTCACCGGATTGCGCCCCACCTACGGCCGCGTCGCCCGCACCGGCGCGATGACGCTCTGCTGGTCGCTCGATAAACTCGGCCCCATGACCCGCAGCGTCGAAGAC
>Ga0209655_10000175_pt1 | contig 23791 bp, 12 predicted proteins | sample BogFormECP03_OM2_FD_188236 | JGI IMG/M metagenome (GOLD analysis project Ga0209655, IMG submission 188236) | Bog forest soil microbial communities from Calvert Island, British Columbia, Canada - ECP03_OM2 (SPAdes) (version 2) | ecosystem: Environmental > Aquatic > Freshwater > Wetlands > Bog ...
GCCAGGGCGAATTGCCGCCGTGTCATGTCCATTTCGACTTGCTCCTCTCGCACAAAATCTTGCGGATCAGTGGATTATTTTGTTTGATAGCCCAGAATCTCCTGCAGCCTGTTCACAGGCAGCACAATCTTGCGTTGGAGACCGTTAGTTGCAGCGCGAAAACTTTGAGCTACGCGGCGAATTGTACCCGACGACGCGAAGGGCGTATCCGCCCACCATTCCCGTCGCGCCCACGATTACCAGGCGCTTTTGGCTCGCCGCCGAATCGTTCATCGACGGCCCCCAAGCGGTGGAAAAGCGCTCATCGAAGAAATCAGGCTAGTCGTTGTCATCACAGTGCGCGCTGTTACGTAGCACGGAAGAAGAAGCAGCAGAGTGTTCGACCGCATGAGTTACACGCGCTCCGTCGGGGATGGACCCGTGGATACTTGCATAACGAACTCGGACTCGATAGCGATTCCGATCCAACTCCCGAACCGCAGACATGAAAGGCTGCACTTCTACCCCTACGCTGGCTGGAACAAATCACGGCCATGCTGCGCTGCGTCTGATTCCGCGGAGCTGGCCATCGCACGCCGCTGGTTCGGCGGCGCGGTGGAATTGCGCACCACAAACTCGGGTGCGACCGAAATTTCCGAAACGTACTTCACCCGTTTCTCGATTCGATCAAGCAACGTACGCGCCGCGATCTCACCCATTTCTTGCAGGGGTTGTCTCACGGTGGTCAGCGGCGGGCTCAGGTAGGCAGCGCTCTGAATATCATCGAAGCCAACCACCGACACATCGTCCGGCACTCGTAGGCCGACTTGCTGGAAAGCGCGGATGGCACCGATGGCGGAAATATCATTGTAGGCAAAAAGGGCGGTAAATGGCTGCTTACTCGAGACCAACCGCTTGGCAGACGGGTAGCCTAGATTCGGAGTGGGATCGGCGCCCTCGAGTTGCAGGATTAGTTCGGGACGAATGCGAATGCGCAACCTCTCAGCGACCTCGCAGATCGCGTTCCAGCGCTCCTCGGAATCGGAGCTCGCCGCGGAACCCTTCATGAATGCGATTTTTTCGTGGCCCTGATCCACTAAGTGGTTCAACGCCAGCGACGCGGCACGGCGATGATCCAGCACAATATTGGTTACACGATTGATCCGGCGATGGCCGGCAATAGCCACCGTCGGCAAAGGTGGTCGGCCATTCAAGGCAGTATCGACCGTGATGAAACCTTCAACGCCCCGTTGTTGCAGCATATTTTCGTACGTCGTCAGCAGTTTCTGATCGTGCCGGTGCGCCACAGTAAGGAAGAAGAAATCCTGCTTGCGAAGATAACGTTCGATTCCGCCAATTACGAGAGAGCTGTAAGCGTCACCGATTTCTACAGCGATCACTGCGATCGTGTGGCTGCGCTTTACCTTTAGCGAACGCGCGAAGAAATTCGGCTGGTAGTTCAATTTCCGCGCCGCGGCCAGGATGCGATCTTTGGTTTTCTGCGGGACCGAACGCGCTGCGGGAGAATCGGTCAGCACATGCGAAACCGTGCTCGGCGTCAGGTTGACGCGCTCCGCCACCGCCTTCAGCGTGGAGGCTGGCTTCTTGACCTTGCCTGTTTTTTTTGAACGAGGTTTCATTCCAGTAACATCCTCGCGGGGCCCACGCCTGAACGGAAGGTCGCTTGATTCTAAGCAGTTTCTTGGCCCGGATTGTATCTCAGAGAGGCGAAGACAAAGCAACAAAATCCACCTATCACAAATTTCTTTTTAGAATATCGATATTTCCTATTGACAAAGAAACCGTTCTGGCGCTAAATCTCCCGCATCACGGGGTAGTGTAAAACTACTAGCAGGAAACGCTGTAGAACAACGATGTTTCTCGCACGCTGAGATGGGCGGCGGCTCGGCAGACTAGCAGTATTAGTAGTACCTATAAGTAGGATTGCGGTGAATCGCGTCGCCTTGCAGCGCGGCGGTAATTGTCGCGCGAAGCAGTGGCGCAATTCGAGATGCTGGTGGTGTGTTCAGAAATGCAAGTGTTGCTGCAACGAGTGCGGCCAGCGTCGATCAGGACACTGACAACCGCTCGTTGGACATGGGCGCAACATGGCTATACCGGGTGAATAGCCGTTTCGGCGGGAACGGTCAATTTTTGGGGTGGAGGGATTCAATGAAAGGATTATTTCGCTTTGCGTTTACGAGTTGCCTTCTGGTGGTTGTGGCCAAACCGGCCTTTTCCCAGAGCAGAAATACTGGTGAGATTCGCGGCACGGTCGCGGATACTTCCGGAGCGGTAGTGGCTGGCGCCACCGTCACGCTCAGCAACATTGATACGGGCGAGACCAAGGACTTCGTCACGAACCAGGACGGCATCTACGATACTGTTTCCACACCCGCCGGAAATTATAAAATTACCTTCGCGGCCAACGGCTTCAAGAAAGTTGTAGTCGGCCCGTTCACGCTGAATGTCGACGTGATCACCGAGAACGCCAGCCTAGAAGTCGGCGCTGTGACAGAAACGGTGGAAGTGACGGAAGCTGGCGTGCCTCTGCTCGACACCGAAACCAGCCACCTCGGCACGGTTTGGGAAGCGCAAACCATTGGCGTGCTCCCTCAAATAGGCTCCGGGATCACCGGCAATGACTGGGCTAACTTTAATATTCTGCTGCCCGGCGCTGCCGGCTCTCCTACCGCTCCCTCGTCAGAGGGTAGTGGCGCTTACAATGCGGGAGATGCGGTCTCGATCAATGGAAACCTGCCCAATTACGCGAACTACCTGCAGGATGGAGGTGTCGTTCAATTGCCGGTGAGCAACAACGTGGACAACACGTTGTTCGAAGCTATTTCAGAAGTTCAAGTCACGACCTCGTCGTTCTCAGCAGAATACGGAATCGGCGGCGCCGTGTTCAACCAAATCACCAAGAGCGGAACTAACAGCATTCACGGGTCAGCCTACGAATATTGGCAGAATACCATCCTGAACGCGAAGCCCTATTTCGGGATTCCGAACGCGAGTGGAGGCCTAACTCCGCAAAACTCACCATATTTGCGGTACAACGAATACGGCGGTTCAGTCGGCGGACCGATTATCAAGAACAAGCTGTTCTTCTTCTTCGTCGTCGATAAGATCTATAACAATGGTGCGGCAAGCGCATCGTTAGGCACCACTCCAACACTTGCTGAAACAGGCCAGGGGACCGCCCATCCGGGCGCCTTCGATTTCAGCGCACCTGGGCTCCCGACCCTATACGACCCCGCCAGCTGTGCAACGCCGGGTTGTACTCGAACTTCGTTCGCGGCGGAAAACACGGGAGCGCTTGCTGGCGTAAACGCGATTCCGGCCAACCGCGTAGACCCGGTAGCACTAAAGATACTGCAGGGTTTCTACCCTGCGCCCAATGCGGGCGCCCCGGGAGCTCTCAGCAACAACTTCTCCACGATTCTGCCAACTCCCAACCCGAATCTTAGATTTTTTGGGCGCCTTGACTATGACCTTTCCCCGAAGAACCGCGTGAGTTTCTCGATCAGCCAGAAGAATAACCCTGGCGTCAATAAATACGGGCCTTTTCCATGCCCGGACAATTGCTTTTCCGGAGATATCGACGGTTACAACGCTCAGATTACCGAGACTTGGACGATCAGCCCGTCAATGGTGAACGAGTTCCGCATGGCCTATACCAAGCAAGGCAACTGGTTCGTTCCCCAGACCTTGGGGTTTGATAACGCTACGGCACTCGGTCTGCAATACGCCAAGGCAGACGTTATCCCGCAGATAAACATCGGCGGCGCCGGCCTGTGCTGCTCGGGAGTGGCCCCAGGCACGAACGCCATATACATTGAAAACCTTTACGATCCATCGGACACGTTGACCTTGGTCAAAGGCAAGCACATTTTGCACTTCGGTGTCGAGGTGTTGATGGGGCAGGGCAATACCACACCGTGGGGAAACCTGACGGCGGGCAATTTCACCTTCACCGGTAACTATACCGCACAAAACTTGGCCGCAGCAGGGACGACAGGAGCCGGCCTGGCTGACTTCCTGCTTGGCGACGTGCAAAAGTGGAGCGCGACCAATCAAGGAGTGTCCTACGCTAGGTTAAAGAGCCCGCAACTCTTTGTGCAGGATGACTTCAAGGTTAAATCGAATTTCACGTTGAACCTTGGCTTGCGCTACGTAGCTACAACCGGCTTTACCGAGATTAACAACAGCCTGGGCGGGTTCGATCCTAATATCCCGCTGATCTGCAGCGTCGATTCAAACGGCGCGCCTTGCGGGTCATTGAATGGCCAACTAGGCTCGCTGTGGTTTGCTCCCCAAGACAATCGAAACTCTTTGCAGAAGCCGATTTACGATATTTTCCTGCCTCGGGTCGGCTTTGCGTGGTCGGTGCTGAACGACACGGTCGTTCGCGGCGGCTTCGGGATGTACTCCTATAACTTTAGCCAGGACGATTACGGCAATGGAATCGGCTTTGGAGCCCTAAACACCAGCTCTGGTAACGCCTCGGATATAAACCAGGGAACCGGTCCCACTCCATTGGTCACTCTCTCGGAATCTGCTGCCGCGGCCGCTCCCGCTCTCAACTATGTCGTGGGCTCGCCGAACGCGAAGAATGTCGCCCAATACCTTAACGTTACCTCGCCCTCAAACCAGACGTATGTGCCGTATAACGTTCCAGTGGGGCGAATCAATGAATGGCAGCTTAGCGTTGAGCATACCTTCGCAAACAACTTCCTAGCGTCGATTGCCTATGTCGGCAGCCATGGAAGCAATCTCCAATTCAACACGGACGTTAACCAGATAACCAGCGCGGCTGGCATTGCGGCGAGTGCGGCTGCGGGTAAAGCCATTCAGGCCGATCGCCCGTTTCCAGCATGGGGACAGCTCACCGGATACAATTACAACGCACTTTCGAATTACAACGCCGTGCAGGCCTCCATCACCAAGCGTTATAGCAGCGGCCTCCTCTTCAGCTTCAACTACGTCTACTCACATTTTCTGGATGACCAGGACTCGGGTGGATGGGGCAGCCGCGGGGGGACGCAGTATTGGCAAATCGGAAACAATCCCGGGGCCAATTATGGCAATTCGAATTTCGACATCCCGTCAGCGTTCAAGGGGTACTTATCTTACGAGCTGCCGTTCGGCAAGGGAAAGATGTACATGAGCGATGCTAACGCGCTGGCGAACGCTGCGGTTGGCGGATGGCGGATAGCGGGAACGGTTGTCGCTCAGAGCGGAAATCCATTCACGGTGGTCAACAATCAGAACCAAAACTCTACAATTACGGGCTGCGGCGTCGGCGGCACTGCATCCGGCGGCGACGTGAACAACGGCTGCAACTGGTTTCCCAACGTTGTGGGCAATATCCACGTCTCCAATCCAGGTCCTAACGAGTGGTTTAACACTGCAGCTTTCGTCAATGCGTCTCCTGCGGGGCAATTCGCGTTCGGCGATGAGGGCAGGAACATACTGCGGGGACCACGCCTGACAGTCTTTAACTTCTCCCTCGCTAAGGACTTTAGCTTCGGGGAACGCATTCGCTTAGAACTGCGGTCAGACTGGGTCAACGTCTTTAACCATCCGAGCCTCGGCATTCCGGGCCAAACCTTCGGGGCCGCCAATTTCGGCGAAATCAACGCCGCAACGCAGAATGGTGGTGTTGCGGTAGCCCCTCGCAGCGGTCAACTTTCTGCACGCGTGACGTTCTAACAGAGACAGCCACTCAGCTAGAGGACGGCAGTCCCCCTGCCGTCCTCGTCTCTGCCTTAAGAGGACTGAGGTTTTAGATTCCGCTTCGTTCGCCGTACAATCGGCACATGATGAAACAAATCGTCGTTCTGTTGTGGGTCATTCTCTTTGTTGCGTTGCAGCCGTCTTACTCCCAAGCGACTCCTACCCGCCAACAGCAAATAGAAAGTCACAGCCATCAGGCTGCGGAATACCTGCACGAGAATAGACCTGATCTGGCGGTGCCAGAATTTCGAGCGATTGTTGCCATCGATCCGAATAATGTGGACGCCCGCGGCAATCTTGGCGTGGTGCTGTTCTTTCAGGGCGCGTACAGGGATGCGATTCCAGAGCTCCGTGCCGCTTTGAAGTTGCGACCTTCCCTGTGGAAGATTAAAGCTCTCCTCGGCATTGCTGAAAAACGCACCGGAGACATGAGCGAGGGTCGCGACAATTTGGAGGAAGCTTTTCCAAACGTGAAAGACGAAAAGATTCAGATGGAGACTGGGATGGAGCTGATCGAAATCTACTCTGGCACAGGCGATCTGGATAAGGCCGCGGCAGTCGTGAGCGTTCTTCGCAAGCTGGAACCAGAGGATGAGGGTGTTCTCTACACCGCGTACCGGGTCTATTCGGATCTCGCCAACGAGTCGCTGCTCAGCTTGACCGTCGTGGCCCCGAATTCCGCCCGAATGCACCAAGCAATGGCGCACGAACTGGCGAAGCAAGGGCACACCCCGGAAGCGATCGAGAACTACCGGGCCGCGCTGAAGATCGATCCGCAGCTGCCCGGCCTCCATTTCGAACTGGCCGAGATGCTCCGGACCGTGTCGACTCCCGAAGCCCATGACGAAGCCGAAAGGGAGTACAGGGCGGCATTAGAAGCCAATCCGCTCGATGAACAGTCTGAAATCCGCCTCGGCGATATCGCTGCTCAAAAAAACGATCTCAAGGAAGCTTACGAACGCTACACCAGGGCCGTTCAATTGCAGCCTGGAGATCCCGAAGCGAGCATTGGCCTTGCGAAAGTATTGATGGCCATGGATCAGCCGCAAAAGGCCGAGCCGCTTCTGGTCCATGCCATCGCGCTGGATCCCACCAGTGCCGTCGCCCACTTCCGCCTCGGTACGGTCTATCGGGAGCTGGGCCGCACCGAGGATGCCAAACACGAAATAGAGGAATATCAAAAGTATAAGCAGATGAAGGAGAAACTTCAGGAGATTTATCACGAGATGCGTTTGGAGCGAGCCACTGGCGACAACGACGATGCAGATCCAAGACGATAGTCTGGTCGCCGCTGGAGCCAAGGCCATCGCGGGCGCAAGCACCGCCAAATCAATCACGCGCAGGTTTGAAGACGCGACGAATTTTCAAGAACTAACGCGGGGACGACTTCGATAATGAAGACAATTCTTGCGGCGGCGGTCCTATTGTCGATGGCTGTTCCGCTGCTCGGAACCTCGTACTATCCGGCGCGTCCAAACGACGCGAAAGCCGTTTATCTGTCGCCGCGTAATTTCCCTGTAAAGGGCGACGGCATCGCGGATGACTCCACCGTATTGCAGCAAGCGATCATCAAGGTTCGAGAGACGACGAATCAGGGCATCCTGTTCGTTCCCGCCGGCCGCTACCGTCTAACCAGGACAATCTACATTTGGCCCGGAATCCGGTTAATAGGTTTCGGGACTGTGCGGCCCACATTTGTGCTCGCCGCAAACACGCCTGGCTTTCAGCAGGGGCCCGCTTACATGCTGTTCTTCGCGGGCAGTGGACCGAACCCGAGCGCTGCTCCAGCGGATGCGAACCCGGGCACATTCTATTCCGCGATCAGCAATATCGACATTGAGATCCAAGAGGGAAATCCGGGGGCTGTGGGTGTACGCGCCCATTATGCGCAGCATTGCTTCCTCGCTCACATGGACTTTCACATCGGCTCAGGACTTGCGGGAGTTCACGACGGCGGCAACGTCGCACAAGATGTCCATTTTTATGGGGGCCAATACGGCATCTGGACTCGCAAGCCTTCCCCTGGTTGGCAATTTACCGTGATCGATGCCACGTTTGAGGGCCAGCGTGAAGCGGCGATCAGAGAGCGCGAGGCCGGCCTGACGCTGATCCGTCCACAATTCAAGAATGTCCCCACCGTGATTTCCATCGATGCTCAATTCTCCGACGAACTCTGGATAAAAGACGCACGCATGGAAAACGTTACGGGTCCCGCGGTAATCATCAGCAATGAGAATAGTGCCCGCACCGAAATCAATGTGGAGAACGTCGTCTGCCGCGGCGTTCCTGTTTTTGTGTCTTATCGCGAGAGTGGAAAGAGCGTCGCAGGCCCGTCAGAGATATATCACGTGAAAATCTTCTCTCACGGGCTTCATTATGAGGATATTGCCGCGGCACCCGGCATGCGCGACGTATACGACTCCACCCCTCTGAACACGTTGCCTGAACCAGTCAAGTCCGACATTTTGGACCTGCCCCCAATGGAGTCGTGGATTGATATTCGCGACCTGGGCGCCGTCGGTGACGGTACTGCCGATGATACCGACGCATTCAAAAAAGCCATCGCTCAGTACCGCGCGATTTACGTGCCATCCGGGCAGTACCGAGTCACAGATACCATCACGCTGAAGCCGGACACGATTCTGATCGGACTTCATCCGAGCGTGACACGCATATTGCTCGCGGATTCTACTCCAGCTTTTCAGGGTGTTGGCAGCCCCAAGCCGCTGCTTGAAACCCCCAAAGCCGGAACGAATATCGTCACCGGCATCGGCTTGTACACAAACGGAATCAACCCGCGAGCGGTGGCCGCGAAGTGGATGGCCGGCAGCGAATCGATGATGAACGACGTTCGCTTCCTGGGCGGCCACGGCACAGTTGACCCGAACGCAACCGCGGCGGAAAGCTCCAAAGTATGGAAAGAAATTTATAACAACACTCATACCGCCGATGCTGATCTGAATCGCCGCTGGGACGGACAGTATCCCAGCCTATGGATCACCGGCGGCGGGACTTTCCTCGACATCTGGACGCCGAGCACGTTCGCGCAAGCGGGCCTGTACATCTCGAACACTTCCACCGAAGGGCGAATTTATGAACTGTCAAGCGAGCATCATGTTCGCAACGAGGTCGTGTTGGACCACGCATCCAACTGGCAAATTTATGCGCTGCAGACCGAAGAGGAAAGGGGCGAAGGCGGATTCGCCCTGCCGCTCGACATACGCGATTCGAGCAACATCACCTTCGCGAACCTGCACATGTACCGGGTCGTAAGCAGCTCTCAGCCGTTCCCCTACGCTGTGAAAATCACAAACTCGAAGAACATACGGTTTCGCAACTTCCACTGCTACAGCGACAGCAAAGTGTCCTTTGACAACGCACTGTACGATCAAACCGATAATATTGAGGTTCGCCAGCGCGAATTCGCCTGGTTGACGATTTCGGCCAGCGCGCCAAAAGTCCAGCCGAAGCAGCCGTCTTCTGTTCTCGCCGAGGGCGCGAAGGTGGAGAAACTCGCTGGCGGTTTGTTCAATATCTCCGGGGGAGCTGTCGACAGCTCCGGAAACGTTTATTTCGTGGACGCCAAATGGCAAACGATCTACCGCTGGAACACCGTGACGCGCGAATTGTCAAAGGTTCGCGATAATCCGCTGGACCCGGTGCAACTTTTCTTCGATAAAGTCGGCGATCTAATCGTGGTTTCGTACGCTGGAAAAGGCACAGTGTACAGTTTCAAGCCCGGCTTCGAAGGTGATGGGATTACGCTGCTGCCAGCAGTTCCAGCGCAGCCGCGCCCAGGAATGACCCCGATCCTGCCCGCAGGCTACTGGAGAAATGAAAACGATTTTCTTGAAAAGATTGCTGCTAAACCGCCTTACCAGTTCGTTTCTCCGGACGGCAGCACTTTCTTGCCCGCAGGAGAAGACTTCGTCACCGGCCAGCTGTACTACGGAACGAAGTTGAACGATTTGTTGCGAGCATTTGGCTTGGCGCCCGCAGTCGAGGGCCAGCCCTACTACCTTACCAACGAATCCGGAGAGAAAACCTACGTCGGAATCGTTGGTGACGACGGCGCGATTTCGAACGTACGGCTTTTCGTCGATCGCGGCGGAGAATGCGTGACGGTAGACGAAAAGGGCAACGTCTACATCGCGGCGGGGCAGGTGTTCGTGTACAACCCGGCAGGCGAGCTGATCGATACCATCGACATTCCAGAGCGGCCCTCGCAGTTGTTGTTCGGCGGCAGCGATGGCTACACTCTGTTCATACTCGCGCGGAGTTCCTTGTACGCGGTGCAAACCCGTTATAGAGCGCGCTGAAAATGGACGGATCCTAAATTTGCCAGCTCCACCGGAATCTACGAATATCCACACGACGGCTGCCATATTTGCGGCTGTCGCGGCACTGTTAATTTGCCTTTCGGCTTTTTCTCCGTCTTCCCTGGGCCATCAATCTAAATTTGCTCAGCCCGGTCGACAATCAGATGAACGGTTTCTAGCCGTGAATCGTTTCGGCCAGTCGACATCTGCGTTGCGCACAGATGCTTCGTTGCCTCAGTTGGTAGATATCACCGATTCGACGGGGATCAAATTCGATCACCTTTCCAGCCCCGAGCAGAAATACATAGTGGAGTCGATGAGCGGAGGCGTCGCCCTGATTGATTATGATCGCGATGGTTGGCCCGATATTTACTTCACCAACGCGCAGAGCGTGGACATGGCTCTAGCCGGCAAAAAAGCGCGCAGCGCGCTTTACCACAATAATCATGACGGGACTTTCACGGACGTCACCGATAAGGCTGGTGTCGGTTACCCCTGCTGGGCCATGGGTGCGGTCGTCGGCGATTACAATAACGATGGCTGGCCCGATTTGCTCGTCACGTGCTTCGGAGGAGTGGTGCTGTATCGCAACAATGGCGATGGCACATTCACGGACGTAACCAAGCAAGCCGGATTGAGCAACGATTCCCAGTGGGCAACGGGCGCGGCCTTTGGCGACTACGATCGCGATGGTTGGGTGGACTTGTTTGTCTCGCATTACGTTGATTTTCATCTGGACGATCTTCCGGCGTTCGGTTCCCGGCAGACCTGCAAATATCGCGGAGTCGATGTGCAGTGCGGTCCTCGTGGGCTGAAGGGTTCCTCGTCCTACCTCTACCACAACAACGGCGACGGCACATTCACGGATGTATCGAAGAAGGCCGGAATTCGTGACTCTCCCAACGCTTTCGGATTAACCGCCGTTTGGTCAGATTTCGACGACGATGGACATCTCGATCTATTCTTGGCGAACGATGCCGGGAGGAATTATCTGTACCAGAACGATGGCGGCGGACATTTCAACGAGATCGGATTCGCCGCCGGCGTGGCCGCCAGCCAAGATGGCGCGGAGCAGGCCAACATGGGCGTTGCCTTGGGCGACTACCTGCACACCGGGCGTTTCTCCATTGCAATCACCCATTTCAGCGACGAATACGCGGCATTATTCCGGAACGATGGCCGATTGAGTTTTACCGACGTTTCGTACACTTCCGGAATTGCCCCAAGCACCACTCCGTATGTTGGCTGGGGCGACGCCTTCTTCGACTTCGACAACGCTGGCTGGCTCGATCTGTTCATGGTAAACGGCCATGTTTACCCACAAGTGGATACCGCGGAAGCCGGACCGAAATACCTCGAACCCGGGTTGCTGTTCTATAACCAGCGCAACGGCACGTTTAAGGAAATCAGCAAACTTCTCGGACCAGCCCTTCAGCTCCCAAGAGTCAGCCGCGGAGTTGCAGTCGGTGATCTGTTCAACGACGGCCGGATGGACATTGTTATCGAAAATCTAAAAGGCGCTCCCACAATCCTCCAGCCGCGAGGCGGTCCTTCGAATCACTGGATTGGCTTCGAGCTAGTCGGCTCGAAAAGCAACCGGCTGGCCTTGAACGCCCGCGTAAAGGTCACCGCCGGAGATCTAGTGCAGACTTATGCGGTGTTGAGTGGAGGAAGTTATCTCTCCCAAAACGATCTTCGAATTCACGTGGGCCTCGGCAGTAGTAAGCGTGTCGATAAAGTGGAGATCTTTTGGCCGGCGGGAACCACCGAAGTGTTGACGGACCTGACCGTCGACCGCATTTACGACGTGAAAGAAGGGGAAGGCATTGTCGCGCACGAAAAAATCGGGCCGCTGCCTCCGAAGAATTGATGTTGCTTGGCACGCGTGTCACTCAGTGAACGTCATTTTTGCTGTAGCAAAGAAAACTTCGAACTCTAGGAGTAGCCCATGAAAAACGAAACTTCGCGCCGGGATTTTCTGGGAATTTCAGCGCTGGGATTGGCCATGATCACTCCGAAAGAGAAGCTCCCAGCTCCGGCGACGGCGCTGGAGAATCAGACGTCGAAAGCCGGCTCGGTCATATCCATCTGGGTCACGGCCGGCGATGAACGCTTTGCGCCTGCGCCTCAGGCCGCGTGGAGTCTATCAACAGCAGCGACCGGGGCCGAGCAGATCCAACTCAACCCCGGCGTAAAATTCCAGGAAATACTGGGATTCGGCGGAGCGTTTACCGACGCTACTTGTTACATGTTCAACCAGCTCGCGCCCCCGATCCGCGAACAACTGTTCCATGAGATGTTCCATCCCTCGGAGATGGGTCTGAATGTTGGCCGTGTCTGCGTCGGATCCAGTGACTACTCCACAAAAGTTTACAGCTTCGATGACGGCGACGCCGATCCCCAGCTGACCCGATTTTCGATCGCACACGACCGCGAATACATTCTTCCGATTTTGCGCCAGGCGCGACAGGCCAATCCTGAGATGTTCCTGTTTTCGTCTCCGTGGAGCCCTCCGGGCTGGATGAAGTTCAACGGTTCAATGCTGGGTGGATCGATGCGCCAGTATTACTTCGCGGCTTACGCGCAGTACTACCTCAAGTTCCTGCACGCGTACGCGGCCGAAGGCGCGCCGGTGCAAGCGCTCACCACGCAGAACGAAGTGGACACAGATCAAGATGGCAAAATGCCCGCTTGTATCTGGCCGCAGGAATACGAAATTAAGTTCCTGCGTGATCATCTCGGCCCGCTTCTGGAAAACACCGGGACGCCAATCAAAATCTGGATTTTGGACCACAATTATAATTTGTGGGGCCGCGTGATGGACTCACTCGAGGACGAAAAGCTTCGCAAATACGCCAACGCCGTGGCTTGGCACGGCTACGTTGGCACGCCCGACATGATGAGCAGGGTCCATGATGCCTTTCCGGAGACCGAGATGCATTGGACTGAAGGTGGACCTGACTACAAAGATCCCGACTATCTGACGGATTGGTGGAAGTGGGGACGCACGTTCAGCGGCATCCTGCGCAACTGGTGCCGCTCCATCACCTCGTGGAACCTGGCGCTGGACGAGCTAGGGCGGCCGAACGTCGGGCCATTTCCCTGCGGCGGTGTGGTGACGATCAACTCGCAAACCAAGGAAGTCATCCGCAGCGGACAATACTGGGCGTTTGCGCACTATTCCCGCGTTGTGCGCCGCGGCGCTCGCCGCTTCGACTCCCAGAGCACGGCTGTTGATCTGTACCACGTAGCCGTTGAAAATCCCGACGGCCAACACGTGTTGGTGGTAAGCAACGCAGGCGCCGCGCGGACGGTCCAATTGCAGCTCGGAAATATGGCGGCTTCAGTTCCGTTGAAGGCCAAATCATTGACCACTCTAGTGTGGAAATAATCACCGCTAACTAATCTCTCGCCTTACCTGCATCACGAAAAATCAGCTCTCGCATGGACGCTATCAATCCAAACATCGTCACACATCCCGCGAGAGGCAGCAGCAGACCAGTGCGCAAACTCCCCGTGGCCGTAGACATCAGTCCCACCAACCAGGGCATCGTGGCGCCGCCCATCCCCGCGAGCGCAAACATGATCGCCCCAATTCGCCGCGACCTCAGGCCATAGGATTTCACCAGCCACGCAACCAGGATCGGATAAATCCCCGCGAACCCCAAACCCGCTGCACTAACGCAGGTCGCGATGCTTGCAAACGTCGTTGCCCGAGATAGCAGGCTGATGGCAACGGCCGCCAGAATCAAGCCGTTCGCCAGCAGAGCACGCTCGCGCCACCGGTACAGAACCAGCGGTAGAACGGCGCGTCCGGCGAGTATTCCCCCCCAGAAAAACAAGGGCGCCAGAGCCCACAGGTCGCCAGAATCGGGATGCATTCGTTTCGTCAGTGAGGCGACCCATCCTGCGATCGAGTTCTCCGATCCGACATACAGAAAGAATAGTCCCGCCAAGCTCACCGAACTTCTCATGCCGATGTTCTCTCCGCGCGTCGGCGTGAACTGCTGCTGATCTCCTTCCGTTGCTCCGGGCTCCAAGTTCATCGTCACCAAGATCACAGCCGTAAGCACCGAGGCTGATGCGAGTGTGTAGAGAAGGAACGGGATTGCCTCCTGCCGTTGCGCAAGCATAACCACCGGGGCCGATGCAACCGCTCCGATTCCCCAAGCCAGATTTACAATGCTGAGCGCCGCCGCGCGTCTTGCCGTTGCTACTTCCGCCACCCACAAATTCGTCGCAGAGAGCGCCTGTCCCAATCCGCACCCGAATAACGCCGCTGCTGCCAAGCACGCGAAGTAGTTACGCAGGCTTAAGCCCGCAACCCCCAGCGCAATCAGACAGAAGCCGCACACGAACACGTATCGGTATCCTCGTCCGATCAGCGCGCCGAGCGTAGAGACTCCCACCATGGAACCACAAAACTGCGCGGTGAAAAAAAGCCCGGCGCGTTGGTCGCTTAAGGACCAGCGGCCAATCAGTATCGGCAAAATAGGACCCATCAGCGTCGTCACGATGCCCGCGACGACATATCCCGCGTGCAGCACAACGGATGCAGCAGAGGAAATCGGAGGGACAACTGACTGATCGTGGGTGGAACCCATGTTGAGACGCATTCTGCCGGAATGCTCGTCTGCCGGCAACTTTCTAGTGGTCCGCGGGCACGATCTGAAAATTCCGCGCACTCATTTGATGTAGTGCGCAAGGGGATTCCGAGTTTCAATCCTCGAGACCTCCCGCGGCTGGCAGGCAATAACGCGCGCCAAAAAGTTAGACAATCGTTATTCTATTGAAGTTTGCCATGATATAAATATTTGCGAGTTGTTGACATGGTTCTCGCTAGTTGATTCGATGACCACGAACGCAGAGAGTCCGACGCCGCCCTCCCCATGCGCGACCTGACGGAATACTGTCTCCCCGGCCCAAAAGTATGCGTCGAGGTGAATCAGTGACGATACTCCACGAGGACCGGCTCTTCCCGGCGGAGCCCAACACACGTTCGATCGCGAAGCGGCTTTATTCCAGCATTGGCGTTTTACCGATCATCAGTCCGCACGGCCACACCAATCCTCGCTGGTTCGCCGATAACGACCCCTTTCCAGAGCCCGCCCAATTGTTCGTCGTTCCCGACCACTACGTCTTGCGCATGCTTTACGGCCAAGGCGTCTCGCTGGAACAACTAGGAATCGGATCGACGACTCCGGAGGATCCCAAACGTATATGGCGCATTTTCGCGCAACATTATTATCTTTTTCGCGGAACTCCCAGCAGACTTTGGCTGGACTTCGCATTCCAGGAACTCTTTGGCCTTGACGCGCGGCTTACCCCGGAGAATTCCGATGAATATTACGACTCCATCGTGGAGAAACTCAAGGCCCCGGCGTTTCTACCCCGGTCGCTGTTCGAACGATTTCGGCTTGAAGTGCTGGCGACGACGGATTCGCCGCTGGATTCGCTTGCGCATCATCAAAGGGTCCGCGCGTTCGGTCTCAAAGGGCGAATCATTCCGACATTTCGCCCCGACCCGGTCGTTGACCCTGATTTTCCCGATTTCAAAGAAAATCTTGCGCGTCTCGCGCAGATGACCGCCGTCGATGCGAGTAATTGGCAGGGATACCTTTCCGCGTTGCGGCAAAGACGGTTGGAGTTCAAAGCTCTCGGCTGCTCGGCGACAGATCACGGACATCCTACGGCGGCAACCGCCGACCTCAGCTCCGATTCCGCGGCTCGTCTGTTTCACAAAATAGCTTCAGGCGGTGGCGACGCGAACGAGCGCGAATTGTTTCGCGCTCAAATGCTCACCGAAATGGCCGCGATGAGCCTGGACGACGGCCTGGTCATGCAAATTCATCCGGGAAGCCTTCGCAACCATAATACGCAGTTATTCCAGCGATTCGGACGAGATGTCGGCGCTGACATCCCCACGCCCACCAACTACGTGCAGGCGCTGCGTCCCTTGCTGGATCGTTTCGGAAACGAGCCAAGCCTCACCATCATATTATTCACTCTCGACGAATCCACTTACAGCCGCGAATTGGCTCCGCTCGCTGGCCACTATCCCTGCCTCCGCCTCGGTCCCGCGTGGTGGTTCCATGACAGCCCGGAAGGGATGATGCGCTTTCGCGAATATACAACGGAGACCGCCGGCTTCTACAACACGGTCGGGTTCAATGACGACTCCAGGGCGTTTCTTTCGATACCCGCAAGGCACGATGTGGCGCGCAGAGTCGATTGCTCTTTTCTCGCACGCCTGGTCGCAGAACATCGACTCGATGAGGACGAAGCACGCGAAATTGCCGCGGATCTTGCGTACGGTCTCACGCGCAGGGCTTATCGGCTATGAGAGCAACCTCACGCCGTCGATGGAGTCGTGAGCGTAATATCGGGGCAAGTGATGTGAGACGTGGCATTGGCGATGATTAGGCTTTGAGCATAGACAATGAGTCTCTATTGCGCACAAGGCGGCCCCGATCGCGAGCTCTCTCCGAGCGAGCTAAGAGAATTTTTGTGTGCCGCGCTTGAAAAGCTTGGCAGGCGCAAAAAAGTCCTGGCGGTTCCTCCCGATCAAACCCGTAAGGCCTCGCGAGCCGGCGAGCTAACGCGTGTTGCGTGGGAATATTACGGAGAAGGCCTGCGCGCGGTCCTGCCGGCGCTAGGAACGCACAAGGCCATGTCGGCAGAGCAGATCGCCGGAATGTTCGGCAACGTCCCGCCCAGCCTCTTTCATGTGCATAAATGGCGCGACGACGTGGAAACGATTGGAGTGGTCCCGCGGGAATTTATCTACGAGCAGTCGGAAAGAAAGCTGGACTACGAATGGCCGGCGCAGGTGAATCGGCTGATTTCCCGCGACGAATTTGACCTGATTTTATCGATTGGCCAAGTTGTGCCGCACGAAGTGATCGGGATGGCGAACTACAACAAAAATATCCTGGTGGGAACGGGTGGCCCAGACAGCATCAATCGCAGCCACTATCTGGGAGCCGTCTACGGCATGGAACGGATCATGGGACGAGCCGATAATCCCGTTCGGCGCGTGCTGAATTACGCGGCTTCTCATTTTCTAACATACTTGCCAATCGTATATGTCCTCACCGTCGTGAGCCGGAATACTTCCGGAGCTATTGTGGTGCGGGGGTTGTTCATCGGGGACGACTCGGAGTGCTTTCACGCGGCTGCAGAGTTGAGCTTTCGCGTGAACTTCACCCTGATGCCTCAGCCGATTCGCAAAGCCGTGGTTTACCTCGACCCCCACGAATTTCACAGCACATGGCTCGGAAACAAAGCGATTTACCGGACGCGTATGGCGATGGCCGATGGCGGGGAATTAATCATATTGGCGCCCGGTGTACGCGAATTCGGCGAAGACGTCCGCATCGATACACTGATCCGTAAGTATGGATATCACGGCACCGAAGTCACCGTGAAAATGGTGAACGAAAACGCGGACTTGGCCGCTGACTTGAGCGCGGCGGCCCACTTGATTCACGGATCGTCCGAGGGCCGGTTCCGCGTCACGTGGTGTCCCGGGCATCTGACTCGCGAGGAGGTGGAACGGGCGGGGTTCGAATACGCTGAATTGAGCCAGGTGATGCAACTGTACGATCCCGCCAAACTGACGCAAGGTTGGAGCCGGGTAGCGGGTGAAGAGATTTATTTTATCGAGAATCCCGGCCTGGGCTTGTGGGCGTCTCGAGATCGCTTCTAGCGATACTACGGGCCCCCGCGGAAATGGCATCGTCAAATCCGCCAGGCACGCAAACATTCTGCGCTGATATCAAAGAATTGAGTGGGTCATGGAGGATGCAAACAAAATGTTATCCGCTCTGGACTTGTCGGGCAAGGTAGCGGTGGTGATTGGCGGAACATCCGGGATCGGCAAGACATTGAGCATGGGGCTGGCGGACGCTGGCGCAAACGTAGTCGCCACTGGAAGAAATGCGGCGAATGTGGAAGCGGTGGCCCAGGAGATTGAGGCGCGCGGTCGCCACACACTTAGAGTACCGACCGACACACGAGACAAAGCTTCATTGCAACGGTTGCTCGCGGCCTGTCTAGAGCGTTTTGAAAAAGTCGAAATCCTGCTGAACTGCGCGGGCAAGATCAAGCGTGCGCCCACGTTGGACTTCCTGGAAAGCGAATGGAATGACATTCTCGACACGAATCTGACGGGGACGCTCCGCGCCTGCCAGGTGTTCGGACAGCACATGCTGGGGCGTAAGCAGGGAAGGATCATCAATATTGCTTCGCTGAACAGCTTTGTGGCCCTGCACGAAGTGGCGGCATACGCCGCGAGTAAGGCAGGCGTGGCCGCGCTTACACGGGCGTTGGCGGTCGAATGGTCAAGAGACGGTGTATTGACGAATGCCATCGCACCGGGAGTTTTTCGCACGTCGCTGAACGCGGACCTGCTGGACAGTACGCCGCGCGGGAATGAATTGTTGATGCGCACCCCGATGGGAAGATTCGGCAAGCTGGACGAACTGGTGGGAGCGGCCGTGTTTCTTGCTTCGGATTCGGCATCGTTCGTGACCGGACAGATCCTTATTGTAGACGGCGGATTTCTAGCGAGCGGCGTCAACCAATAGCAGCGGTCAGGATATGTCGCAGAGCTGCCCCGATCGCTGTGACGGAGCCGATATCACGCCTATGAAACTGCAGCGGCCTTGGGAACAGGGAGGGAGCAATAAGGCCCGAAGACCATGCAAAACCGTGGTGCAAGACGCAAGAAAGAGATAGACGAATCAACAACTTAGATTCTCTGGAGCAATCGGCAGGTCCCCGGTTCAAGTCCGGGCCTCGGCTCCAGAGTTTCCCACTCGCGTCCTTTCAATCAGTTCACTATTTCATTTTTCAATGGGTTGACGAGTCAGGTCCTAAATCCTCCGTGGCGCCCAGCGCCGAGAGCAGCTGAGGCAGCAACGCGCAGCGCCTCTACCCCCCCAACCGAGACAGGGTTACGACGCCGACCCGACGATTGTTCCGGACGTCTCCGGCAAACGCGTTATTTGCCAAGTATATGTTCCGAGTTCCGAGGCTAGGTTCAGCCGCGGGAAAAATCATTCAACCTAGCGCTCCGAGCCGCCCGTTCGCGGGGGTAAATTGAAACTTTCGCTGTGGAATTGCGTATAGTATGGCACCAGCTGGAAGCTTGCTTCGTGGGGGACACAGCGAACATGGAATTGCGAATCGAAGGTCTTTCGAAAGTCTATCCCAACGGCGTGAAGGCGCTGGACAACGTGAGCCTGACCATTCCGCGCGGAATGTATGGATTGCTGGGCCCGAACGGAGCGGGAAAGTCCACGCTGATGCGCACGATCGCCACGTTACAAGAGCCGGACAGCGGGCGCATTGCCCTGGACGGAATCGATGTTCTCCGCCAGAAAGAAGAGGTGCGCAAGCTGCTGGGATACCTTCCGCAGGATTTCGGGGTGTATCCGCGGATTTCGGCTCAGGACATGCTCGACCACCTCGCCCTGCTGAAAGGCTTTGCGAACGCCAAGGAGCGCAAAGAATTGGTGGAGTCGCTTCTCCATCGGATCAATCTGTATGCATACCGCAAGAAGGCGCTGACGAGTTTTTCGGGCGGTATGCGCCAGCGCTTTGGAATTGGCCAGGCCCTAATCGGGAATCCTCAACTTCTGATCGTGGACGAACCGACGGCCGGCCTGGATCCCAGCGAACGCAACCGCTTCTACAACCTGCTTTCTGAGATCGGCGAAAACGTGATCGTAATTTTATCGACGCACATTGTCCAGGACGTGATGGAGCTGTGCACAAATATGGCCATCATTCATCAAGGCAAGGTCCTGTTTGCCGGAGTGCCGGACCAGGCGGTGCACAACCTATCCGGGAAAATTTGGCAAAAATTCATCGCCAAGCCGGAAGTTAAGGACGCGGAGCAAAAGTACCGCGTCATCTCCAGCAAGCTGATCGCCGGGCGGCCGCTCATTCACATCTACGCTGATGAAAATCCCGGCAACGGGTTTGAGCCGGTGGCTGCGGATCTGGAAGACGTGTTTTTTACGAGCATTTCCAGACTGCAATGACGGAGCGTTTATGCTGAGGCATTTTCTTTGGTTTGAAATCCGCTACTGGCTGCGATCGTGGATGCTTTGGATTTTTTTCGCCGTCATCGCGCTCATGATCTTCGGGGCGGCCAGCACGGACCAGATCCAGGTGGGCGGCGCGCTGGAGAATACCTACCGCAACGCACCCTTCGTCATTGAGAACTACTATTCGATCATTGCCCTGCTGACCCTTCTGATGGGCACGGCCTTCGTAAATTCCGCAGCGTCGCGGGATTTTGCCTTCAACACCTACCAGCTGGTTTTCACCACTCCGATGCACAAGTCGGACTACCTGATCGGTCGCTATTTGGGTTCGGCGCTCATCTCGGTGATTCCGATGACGGGCGTATCCGCCGGGATTCTCGCGGCCAAGTACATGCCTTGGGTGGACCCGGAGCGCTGGGGACCGGTGGTGTGGTCCGCGCACCTGAAAGGAATTTTGGTTTTTGCTCTTCCGAACGGACTGTTCGTCGCGGCCGTCATATTCGCGATCGCCGTGCTGACGCGAAGTACGGTGACGTCGTTTATCGGCAGCCTGCTGCTGCTGGTGGGCTATGGAGTTTCGCAGGCGCTGACGACAAACCTGACGAATGAAACTCTGGCCGGCCTGATCGATCCGTTCGGCATACGAACGTTCGCGCTGGCAACCAAATACTGGACGGTCGCGGACAAAAACCATCTCACCATCGGTTTTTCAGGATTGCTGCTCTGGAATCGTCTGATCTGGCTGGCGGTCGGTTTGTTGATATTCGGTTTTGCATACGCACGATTTACGTTCGAAGAAAAGAGCCGCAGGAAGAAGGGAGTGGCGGAAACCGAAGACTTAGCGTTGCCGATCGCCGGATCGCTACAGACGGCGGGTACGCGCTCGTTCGGGGCAGGCGCACAGTGGGCTCAGTTTATCGGCGCGACCAGGCTCGAATTCAAAAAATTGATCAAAACCACTTCGTTCATTGTTATCACTCTCGCGGCGCTGCTCAATTGCATCCCCGCGCTTATTTTCTCGGCTACAGAAGGATATGGGAACACTTCGCTGCCGGTCACCTATCGCATGCTCGAGCTGATCGCCGGAAGTCTGTATCTCTTCCTCATCGCGATCATCACATATTATGCGGGCGTGCTGGTGTGGGAATCGCGCGACACGCGCATGGATGAAATTCAGGACGCGCTGCCCCACCGCGACTGGCCTTTGTACGCGGCCAAGTTCGTGGCGCTGATGTCGAGCGTCGTGATTGTTCTCTGTGTGGCCATGAGCGCCGGGATCCTGGTGCAGTTCTTCCATGGTTATCATCGCTACCAGATCGGCCTGTACGTCGAGACGATGCTCGGCATTGACTTGATTGGATTCGTATTTCTAGCCGTGCTGGCGTTCTTCTTTCACGTCATTTCACCAAACAAATACATCGGCTATTTCGTTTTCATCGCTTTCCTGATCTTGAATACTTTTATCTGGCGGCCGCTGCATATCGCCACGTATCTTGTGCGCTTCGGGTCACGGCCGGATATGACCTACTCGGATTTTTTCGGCTACGCGCCCTACATCAAAGGCTGGACCTGGTTCACGCTCTACTGGGCGGCGTTTTGCGTGCTGCTGTTTGTAGGCAGCATCCTGCTGTGGCCGCGCGGACGTGAGACCGCCTGGCGCCACCGCTTTCGCGATGCCGCGCCGCGCTGGCGCGGAGCTTTGCGAGGCGTGGCAGCTGCCGGAATCGTGGCCTTCGTCGTGCTCGGCGGATGGATTTATTACAACACCAAAATCTTGAACAAGATTGTCCCAGAAGGCGACCGCGACACGCTTACGGCCGATTACGAAAAGACCTACAAGAAGTACGAGAAACAGCCGCAGCCGCGCATTACCGACGTCAAGTATGCTATCGATTTATTTCCGGAGACGCGCAACATGACCATGCGCGGCACGCAGACCATCAAGAACGAAACCAACGATCCGCTGCGAGAAATCCATTTCACTCTGGACGATAATTACAACACTACGATTGAATTGGAAGGCGCGAGGCTGGCGACGGACGACAAACGCCTCTCGTACCAGATTTATGAACTCGCCACGCCGATGCAGCCCGGCGAATCGCGGACGATGAACTTCACCGTGACTACAAACACCCGCGGCTTCGAGAATTCCGTAACGAACTCCGCCATCGTGCAGAACGGAACCTTTTTCAACAATACGATTGCGCCGCAAATCGGTTATCAGCCTGGCGCGGAGCTGACCGACCGGAACAAGAGGAAGAAGCACGGCTTGAAGGAAAAAGATTTGATGCCGGCGCTCGAACGGAATTGCACCGCTGATTGCATGAATACTTATCTCAGCAACAATTCGGATTGGGTGAACGTGGAGACGACCATCAGCACGTCACCCGATCAGATCGCTATTGCACCCGGATCGCTGGAGCGCGAGTGGACCGAGAACGGCAGGCGCCACTTTCAATACAAGCTGGACCACTTCTCGCTGAACTTCTATTCGTTTCTCTCGGCGAATTACGAAGTGGCGCGCGAGGATTGGAACGGGATCAAGATCGAAGTCTACTACCTGAAGGAACACCCTTGGAACGTCCCGAAGATGCTGAATTCGGTGCGCAAATCATTTGAGTATTACACCGCGAATTTCGGCCCGTACCCCCACAAAGAGGCGCGCATTATCGAATTCCCCCGTGTCGCGCAGTTCGCGCAGGCTTTTCCCGGCACCATGCCGTACTCCGAGTCGATCGGGTTCATCGCCAACCTGGAGCATCCGGACGACATTGACATGGTTTTCTACGTTGTGGCGCACGAGATGGGCCACCAATGGTGGGCGCATCAGGTGATTGGCGCGAACATGGAGGGCGCCACGCTGCTTTCCGAAACGCTCGCGCAATATTCGGCGCTCATGGTGATGGAGAAAGAATACGGCCGCGACACCATGCGAAAATTTCTGGAATACGAAATGGATAATTATTTGCGCTCGCGCGGCCGGGAATTGCTCAAGGAACGGCCGCTCTTGACAGTGGAATCGAACCAGGGATACATCCACTACAGGAAAGGCAGCGTGGTGATGTATTACCTCCGCGAAATGATCGGCGAAGACGGCGTGAATCGCGCCGTGCGAAACGTGCTTCAGCAGTACGGCTATGCGCCTCCGCCTTATCCCACTTCCTACGCGCTGGTTGACAACCTGCGCCAGGAAACGCCGCCGGAATCGCAATACTTGATCAAGGATTTGTTCGAAGACATCACGCTGTTCTCCAATCGCGCGCTATCGGCGAAAGCCCGGAAGCGCAGCGACGGCAAGTACGACGTGACGATCCAGGTGGAAGCGCGCAAATTCAAGGCGGACGATCAGGGCAATGAGCGCGAGGTTCCGGTGGACGATTGGATTGAGATCGGAGCGCTTGCCGCGCCGCCGAAAGGCAAGAAATACGGCAAGGTGCTCTATCGCGAGCGCGAGCACATGACCACGGGGCAGTCGAATTATTCGTTTACCGTGGATGAACTACCGGACAAAGCTGGAATCGATCCCTTGTTACTCCTCATCGACCGCATCCCGAGCGATAACCTCAAGCAAGTTACTCTCGGCGACTGAAATAGCTGCGACGGGAGGCTCGATGCTCACACGACGTAAGTTCCTTGTCACCGCAGCCGGCACTGTGGCTGCGGCACATCTTGATGCGCAGGCCCAGAGCAAGGTCCGGG
>Ga0209655_10000176_pt1 | contig 23668 bp, 17 predicted proteins | sample BogFormECP03_OM2_FD_188236 | JGI IMG/M metagenome (GOLD analysis project Ga0209655, IMG submission 188236) | Bog forest soil microbial communities from Calvert Island, British Columbia, Canada - ECP03_OM2 (SPAdes) (version 2) | ecosystem: Environmental > Aquatic > Freshwater > Wetlands > Bog ...
CGGCATCCTTTTCCAACTCTGTCAGCCGAGCCCGCCCAGCCGCCACGCGCCCGGCAGCAATCTCAATTTCCCCGAGCGCCAAACGCGCCTCAAACTCCAACTCCACCAACCCCAATTTCGAAACGCTGCCCAGAACTTCCTGTAGCGAACTGATCGCCTCATCCCGCTGCCCAGAAGCCGCCAAAACTCGCGCCGCCGAAATCCCCACACTAGAAATCACATGCCGCTCCTCACTCTTAGCAGCAATCACCCGCGCCCGGCCAATCGCATCCCGCGCCGCATCAACTTTCTTCAATCCCAAATCAGCCTCAGCCAAAACCGCCAGCGCCCCAGCCTCCAAATCCGAAGCTTTCTCCCGATGCGCCTCGTCCGTAGCCTTCCCGGCAAGCGAAGCCGCGCGCGCCGGATCTTTTTCATCCAAAGCCAACTGCGCGAGCACCGTTTCCACTTCCGCCACTCCAGTCTTCTCGCCGATCTCCGTGCGTATCGCCAGCGCCTGCTCCAAATTTTTTCGCGCCCCAGTCAAATCTGCAGCATCGCGCTGCACTTGCCCCATCACAAGCAGCGCGGTAGCCGAAAGATCCTTAGTCCCCGTTTCGCCCGCAAGCGAAATCGCTTCATCAATATGCGTCTGCGCGCCCTTCAAATCGCCCTGATCCGCCAATGCCGCGCCAACATCCATCCCCGTCATCGCCATGCCGTCTTTATTTCCCATCTGCTTATAAATACCGTAGGCATCCTCGAAAACCTTTTGCGCCCCGCGTGCATCTCCCCGCTCGTAATACATGCCCCCCAAATCATTCGACACCTGCGCCTCATCCGCCCGGTCGCCGGCCGCCTGCGTCATCGCCAACGATTCCCTAAAAAGTTTCTCCGCGCCGGAAAAATCCCCGAGGATTGACGTCACATTTCCCAAACTACCGAGGGTCTGCGCCTGCCCAATTTTGTTGTCCACTTCCCGGTCGAGCGCGAGCGATTGTTCGTACATTTTCTTAGCTGCAGCCAAATCCCCACGGTCGCGCAAAATAATCGCCATGTTGTGAAGGTCCACCGCTTCACTCGATTTATTTCCCACCTTGCGCGCCGTGGCCAGCGCCGCCTGATAGAGCTGCCAGGCCCCTTTATTATCGCCCTGATCCGCGACGGCATTCGCCATCGCATTCAACGCCCGCGCCGCCCCACTTTCATCTCCCGCCGCCGCATATAATTCCTTCGCGCGCTCCGCTACTTCCGCGCTCTTCTTCAACTCGCCCAGATATTCATAAGCCCGGTTCTGCAGCAGTAGCATATCCGCTTCCAGCACGCGCGATCCGAGCGCCTGGGCCTTCACTATATTCTTCTGCGAAATTTCCAGAACCTTCTTGGAGTCGCCCTGCCTCTGCGCGATGCGCGCTTCTTGAATATCAATCTGAATGTCGTCCAACCCCGAAGCATTCAATTTCCGTAGCGCCTCAATTCCCGACTGCGCATCTTTCATTTGCGCGTTGTTAATCTGCACGGCCACAAGCTGCAGTCCTGGCCCTGTCTCATCCGGATAAAAATTCCAAAGCGATTGATAAATTTCAGTAGCTTTGTCCCAGTCCCGTGTGGTTTCTAAATAACGTCCCTGGATCGCAAGTTTTTCCCGGCGCGAAAGATCGCCCGAAAGATCGTTAGCGAGCTTGGCCTCGTCGTGCGCCTTGCCTTCGTAACCCAAATTCGACCACACCTTCGACATCGCCGAATGCGAAAGCGCAAATTTAGGCTCCAGCGTAATTGATTTCTCCAGCAACGATTTCGCTCCAGTATCGTCGTAATTCCGCAATCGAGTGATCGCCTGCGAATAAAGCCGCACCGCCTCTGGATTCGCAGGCAAGGAAGCCTGCACGCTCCCAACATCGCTCGCGCTAATTTCGCCCACGCCCAATTTCTTGCGAATCTCCACGCCGATCCGCGAAACCAGCCCCGCAATCTCCGCCTCGCTTCCCTCCGCCGACATCGTGCTCAAAAGCTCCCCAGTTTGCGTATTCTGCAATCGCAAATCCAAACGCACCTGCCCATTCCCCAGCGCCAAATAAGATCCCAAAAGAACGTAATCGCTGCCAATGCTCGTCCGAATTTTCTGGAGGGTAGCAGCGCCATAGCTATCCGCATCCGAAAGCGAAAGATTCGTCTTCAACTGCGATACAGTTTCCCCAGGGATCGTCCGAACCTTCTCCCCGGCCCCCACTTCGGTAGTCAACATTTCCGAAAGTGCCGTAGAGAGCCAGGCCTCGTCGGGCCGCCCAGAAAGATTCCGAAATCCCAAAACCGCCACCGCCGGCCGAATCGCCGCCGGCCGCGCCGGTATTCCCGGTTTCACCGCCGGATCCACGTGCACGCGATTCAAAACCGGAACGCGATTCCGGACTCCACCAATATTGAATCCCAGCGCCGCCCCGACGCACAGCAGAGCCGCCACAGCTGCCGCGACCATCCATTTTCCGCGAGCCGAAAGCGGCGCACGCGCGCCTGCCGCCGGCAATGCCGCCGATCCCGATGCCGCCGCACCCAAACCCTCGATCGCCACCCGTAATTCCCGCGCGGTCTGATAACGCTGCGAAACCGTCTTCTCCATCGCCTTGCGAATGATCGAATCGAGCCCCGCAGAAATTCCCGGATTCACCGAAGCCGCCGCTATCGGCTCCTGATGCAAAATCGCACCCATCAATTGCGGCCCTTGCGTCTGCGGAAACGCCCGCTGGCCGGTGGCCAATTCGTAAAGCACTGCCCCAGTAGAATAAATATCAGTGCGCGCATCCGTAGGCTGGCCGCTGAGCTGCTCCGGCGACATATACGGCACGGTCCCAGAAACCGTCCCCGTATCCACCGAGACGCTGCGCGTAGTATCCCCAGCCACTTCCGAGTAAACCCGCCGCGCTAATCCAAAATCCAAAATCTTAAGCCACCCATCCGGCGTAACAAAAATATTATGCGGCTTCAAATCGCAATGAATGATCCCCTGCTCATGCGCCGCCGAAAGCCCCTCGCAAAGCTGCAAAGCCAGGCGGGTAATTTCCGCCAAAGCCAAAGGCCCAGCCTTAATCTTCTCGCTAAGCGCGACGCCCGGAATCAGCTCCAAAGCCAGAAAATCCACTCCATCCTGGCTCGCGAACTCGTAAACAGTCTCAATATTCGGATGATTCAGCTTGGCGAGCGCCAAAGCTTCCTTGCGAAATCCCTTCCGAGCAGCCTCGTCAGCCAACATCCCGGCAGGCAGCACTTTAAGCGCAACATCACGGTCCAGCTGTTCGTCATGAGCTCGATAAACCTCGCCCATGCCGCCAGCTCCAATCTTCTCAATGATCAGGTAATGCCCCAAGCCTTGGCCGATCATGGGAAAAAACTGCCTCCGCGCGCAAATGGTAGTCCCCACCCAAACCCAAGTCAACGCACGCACCGCCGCCACAATTTCGGCTACAGTAGGGGAGGGTGCTTTAGCACTCCGGCTGTTCGGCCCCGCTTTTCGTACGCAGCAGGCGAGCCACCCCGGGGAATAAAACACCGCTGTCCGCAGTCCCTAACATTGCGAGTCAAAGCACAAAGCGCGCGCGATCCCCCAGTTTTCTCGCGCGCGCATCCAAATCCGAATTTCGATGAGGTAACGAGAATGCCGCCGTGCGAAGTAATCCTGGAATCCCGAAAACCAGTAGGCGACGCGACAGCCGTATATTATTTCCAGAAGCCCGGCGATTTCGAATTCAAAGCCGGCCAATTCGCGGATTTCACTTTGCCCGGTGCGACGGACACCGACGAGAAAGGCAACACGCGCACCTTCTCGCTGGCAAACTCGCCGCACGAGAACCACCTGATCGTAGCCACGCGTTTACGCGGCACCGCCTTCAAACGCAAGTTCGATGCCTTGCCAACAGGCACCCCAGTGGTAATGCAAGGCCCCTACGGCAGCCTCACTCTCCACAACAACGCCGCACGTCCGGCTGTTTTTCTAGCCGGCGGCATCGGCGTCACCCCATTCCGAAGCATCATCAGCCAGGCCACCCACAAGCGCACCGCCCACAAAATGTTCCTATTCTATTCCGTCCGCAAACCCGACGAAGCCGCCTTCCTCGACGAACTAAAAGTCATGCAGCGCGCAAACCCCAATTTCAAATGCATAGTTACAGTAACCAGGCCCGACGAAATAAAAAATGGTTGGCACGGCGAGACAGGCCACATTACCAAAGAAACCCTAGCGAAATGGGTCGGCGACCTAATGATTCCCATCTACTACATAGCCGGCCCACCCCCAATGGTCTCCGGAATGCGCCTGATGCTAAACGAAGCGGGCATCAACGACGACGATATTCGCTCAGAAGAATTTTTCGGCTATTGAAGTCGGGTGCCCAGGTAACTGAAAGACGGCGTTAAGCGCGTGGGTCCAGAATATCTAGGGAACAACTGGTGTGCTACCGCAGCAGCGAATGAATCTCGCAGTCGTCCAGCGGCCGCAGCCGCTCAATAAAATTTCTAATCACAAAGAGCTGCGAATCTGTCTACCCTCTCCCCGCCGCCCTTATCGGAATCGCCACCATCTTCCCATTCGAAGATTCCGGCATCATGTGGCACGTCCCCTCAAATATCGCGCCGGCTTCAATCAGCAAACATCGCGAGTGCACCTCGCCGCTCACCACGCCCTTCTCGTGAATCTCCACGCGCTCCAGCGCCCGCACGATCCCCTTAAACTTTCCGCCGACTATCACCACCCGCGCCTCCAGCTGGCCCTCCACGTCCGCCTCATCGCCCAGAATCAACATGGTCTGCGACTTCAAAGTCCCTTGCACATGCGAATTCACCCGCAGCGTTCCGGAGCTCTCGATGTCGCCGACCACTCGAATCCCGCGCTCAAGAAACCCAGTCCACTCGTCCGATGAATCAGTAATTTTCCGTTCCAACCAATCCCATGCCAATTTCCGATTCCCCCGTGCTGTACGTCCCCTACGCCGGACCCGTTTCGCCTCATCTACTACTACAATACTAATGTTCAATCATCAGTAGGTCATACAGCGTCCCCAAGTACTCGTTCTCGTAGTAGTGAAATATCAAATGCCCGCCCTTTCCCCCCACGAATGGCTTCAAAGTAACCTTGGTCCCATACTTCTGCTCCATCAACCCCAACATATGCTTCACATTTGGATCGTGAATACTGACCGAGCCAGGTTTCGCAGGCTTGGCGCTCTTATGGGTCATGCGCTCGATCTGCCGCACCGAAATGCGCCCGCGCGCAGCCCTCTTCGCCGCTTCGAGCTGCGCGACCGGATCAGTAATCGTAATCAATGCCCGCGCATGGCTCGCTGAAATATCACCCGCCGCAATCATCTTCTGTACCTGCGGTTCGAGTCGCAGCAATCTCGTCGAATTCGAAATCGAGCTGCGGCTTTTTCCGGTGCGCGCGGCGATATCATCGTGCGTCATTCCAAAATCATGGAACAAGCGATCAAACGCCATCGCTTCTTCCAGCGGGTTCAAATCCTCGCGTTGCAAGTTTTCGATGAGCGTCAGCTCCACGGACTTCTCATCGGAAACATCGCGCAAAATTACCGGAACGCGCTGCATCGAAGCGGCCTGCGCCGCGCGCCAACGCCGCTCCCCAGCAATCAATTCATAACGCGCGCCCTTTCGCCGCGCCAAAATCGGTTGAATGATTCCACTGGCCTGGATCGAAGCGACCAACTCGTCCATCGCAGCCTGATCAAATCTGGTGCGAGGTTGGTGCGGGCTAGGATCGATCAGATCGATGTCAATCTGCACGATAACTTCGCTACCAGGGGCAAACGCCGGCGCGGTAGCGGCCGCTGCTCCCGAGTTCGCCGGCGAGCTCGCAAGAGAAGCTGGTGGCGCCGCTGCAGCCGTTGGCGCAGGGGCATTTGTAGCAACATCACCGGCCGGCGGATTGATCAGGCTCGGCTCTCGAATTAACGCGCTAAGCCCCCGCCCCAAAGCGTTTCGTGCCATACGCTATGACCTCCTTTGCGAGCTGGAGATAGCTCTCCGCTCCTTTACTATGTATGTCGTAGAACATTACCGGCTTACCATGACTCGGCGCTTCAGCCAATCTTACGTTGCGCGGAATTACGGTCTCATAGACCTGCGCCCCGAAGAAGCTGCGGAGATCGGCCGCCACTTGCTTAGAGAGTGTCGTTCGATCATCGTACATAGTGAGAAGGATCCCTTCGATAGCAAGGGATGGATTGATGGTGCGCCGCAATCGCATCAATGTATCCAGTAGCTCGGATACGCCTTCCAGCGCCAAGTATTCTGTTTGAATTGGAACCAAGACCGAGTCGGCAGCCGCCAGCGCGTTTAGCGTGAGAAGATCGAGGGCCGGAGGGCAGTCGATAAGGACGTAATCGTAATTCTGCTTCAATGGATCGACGATCGCTTTTAACCGGTATTCGCGATTCTCCATGTCCACCAGTTCTATCGCGGCGCCGACTAGGTTCTTATCCGACGGTATTAGGTCGAGGCCTTCCACCTGCGTCTTTAGCAGGACTCGGTCGATTGACTCGTCTAGAATCAGCAGATTGTAGAGAGTACGGCGGGCGGGATCTTTGGCGAAGCCTAGCGCGGTGGTCATATTGCCCTGGGAATCGCAATCGATCACCAACGCGCGGCGTTCTGTGGCGGCTAGGGATGCTCCGAGATTGACGGTGGTAGTGGTCTTACCGACGCCGCCCTTCTGATTGGCAATGGCGATAACTCGCCCCAAATTTTCCCCCCGGAGCGAGGCGAATCTAGCAGAATTATCGGAAAATGTGCAAGCGGAATTGTGCACGGAAGACACATTTGCGAGAATACGTTTCACGTGAAACAGTTAAAGTGTTACTTTAGATGTTTCACGTGAAACGATTTCTCGCAGATTCGCGACCCCGGATACTATCAGGCGGTGCTTTGTTCGAGGAATTACATAGGGCTCGGACCATTTCACGGATTTCCGGCGCTCAAGTTCTAATCGACCATCTGGACCGGTCCAAATCATCATTCGTCCACCCGGGTCAAGTACCGATTCAGCCCACTCGGCGAACTCTAGGAACTGGCCCAGAGCTCGCGCGGTCACGATGTCACAGGGTGGCTCCGGCCTACGAACATCTTCGTAGCGCTTTTGGATGATCTCGACATCTTTGAGCTCGAGAGCACGAACCACCTCTGCTAAGAACGCACATTTCTTGACGTTTGGCTCGACGAGCGTGAGCCTCAGCGCTGGAATGTACATTCTCAGCGGCATACCAGGAAATCCAGCTCCAGTCCCAACGTCGGCCAGCCGACCATTGATTTTTGCGGCGGCTTTCGTTGCGAGAAGGCTTTCGGCGAAGTGCGTTCTCACGATTTCTTCGGGAGATGTGATCGAAGTCAGGGAAATTCGCCGGTTCCAGAGCAGCAGCAAGCCGATGTATTCGCGAATCTGCTCGCAGAGCTGGTCCGTCGCGGCGAGTTCGAATGACTCGAGAACATCGCGAATTTCGCGGACTGATAGCGATTGTTCCGGAGGCGGATTCTTTGCAGGCATGCTCTTAGCCATTCAATTGTGATGCGGAATTCCGGTCGAACGATCTCACGGATTCGAATCGACGCTGGCGGACATCGTGTTCGATGCGCCTTCGAGCACAGGTGTCTCGCGAGCCTTCAGCAGTCGTGGGGCTAGCAGCCCAACCGAGAGATCGGCTACGAAGTGCGCTGCCATTGTGGGAACCAGCGATCCGGTCCAGGCGCAGACGGCGGAGAAAATTGCGCCGGCGAAAAATGTGACGACTAGCCCGCGGCGTCCTTGATATAGATGCGCAAGTGAGAAGAATACCGCGGCGCCGAGTATCGCGATGACGATCGAGCCATGCGATACGTTCAGGAATAACCGCTGAATGAAGCCGCGATAAATGATTTCTTCGCAAAGTGCGACCGTCGCTACTAGCGCGAAAAACGCCAGCCGCTCGGGCGCGTTGTGGGGCATCAGCTTGAGCGTCAGCGCGCGCATGAAGCCTTGCTTGTCGCTCGGCAACGAAGCCAGACGGCGGATGCTCACCGCTTGATTGAAGCTGATCAGCGCAGAGAGTGCGAGGCCGACGGTCACGGCTAGCCACGGTGATGGAAGCGCGAGGCCGAGATCCGCCAGGCTATAACCATGGGCAGTTGCGCGCCAGAGAATTATCGCCGTGGCCAACCATTGGAACGCGATTGTGGATGCATAAAGCGCGATACGATCGACGCTGGTAAGCGCATCGCGGCGCATCAGCGCGCGGACGCGGACCGCGCCGCGCCAGGGAACTATGATGGCTAGCACGATCAGGATCACGACGAAATCCCACGGCAGCGTGGCTGGTAGCATGGTTCGTAGCATCGCCTCTGATGAGAGCACGAACAGTGCCGTGATTCAAGCGCGACGGAGTGGTACTCGCAGCATCGTTGCTACGATCGGCGTGTGTCAGGACGTCCGTTACACTTTGCGTCTCGACGCGGATGATTGGGAGTTGGAGTTGACAGGTTAGCTGGTAGCGCTTATCTTGCGTTTTCGCTTTGCGGGTCATGTGACGTCGGCGATGAAAATACTGGTGATTGGGGGAGGAGGTCGCGAGCATGCGCTCGTTTGGAGATTGAGGCGGAGCGCCGGCGTGGAGAAGATTTGGTGCGCGCCGGGAAATGGCGGGATCTCAGGTGATGCGGAGTGCGTCGCCGTAGATGTGTCATCACTCACTGAGATGGTAAATCTTGTGAAGGGGCTGCGGCCCGATCTAACGGTGATCGGGCCTGAGCTGCCATTGGTGCTTGGGCTCGCTGATGAGCTGCGCTCTCGTGGGTTTGCGGTGGTGGGGCCGGGCAAGGAGGCGGCGCGGCTGGAGGGTTCAAAGGTTTACGCGAAAGAATTCCTGGCGCGTCATGCGATCCCTACCGCGAGGATGCATGGAGTCCTCGATGATGTCGCCTCGGCGAAAGCAGCGCTCGATCGCGTCGCTTGGCCGTTGGTGATCAAGGCGGACGGACTCTGCGCAGGTAAAGGCGTGCTGGTCACATCTTCGCGCGCCGAGGCTGAGGAGTTTATTGAGCGGGCCATGGTTCGCGGAGAATTTGGCGATGCAGGACGCCGAATCTTGCTCGAAGAAGGATTAGTTGGGCAGGAGTTGTCCTACATTGTGCTTACGGACGGGAAACGCGTGATTCCGATGGCGCCGGCTCGGGACTACAAACGGGCGTTTGATGGCGATTTGGGACCGAATACTGGGGGGATGGGAGCCTTTTCGGACGATAGTTTGCTCCCGACGGAGCTTGAGGAACGAATAAATCGCGATGTCGTCCAGCCGACAATTTCTGGATTGGGTGCGGATGGGGTTGATTACCGGGGATTTCTGTATCTTGGATTGATGATCACGGCTGATGGGCCAAAAGTTTTGGAATATAACTGCCGTTTGGGGGATCCGGAGACGCAAGCGATCGTTTTGCGGATGGATTTTGATTTGGCGGAATATTTGATGGCTGCTGCGCTGGGGAATTTGGGATCTCGGGCGGCCAAGTGGAAGAATGGGGCGAGTTGCTATGTAGTTTTGGCTGCCGGCGGTTATCCGGAGAAGCCGCAGATTGGGGGCGAGATTTTTGGGCTTGAACGGATTCCTGGAACTGACAGGCTAGTTGTGTTTCACTCGGGAACTCGGAGAGCGGGAGACAATTACTACGTTAGTGGTGGTAGAGTGCTCGGCGTTGGAGCTGGCGGTGTAAGTATAAGTGAAACAAGGAAATCGTGCTACGACAATATTAGTATCATCTCATCGAGTGGGTGCCGTTTTCGGCGCGACGTTGGAGCCGTGGCTGAGTCGGTTATGAGCGCGGCGGTAAAGGCGAGGCGGGGTTGAACTAGCTCGGGTTCGAGTAGAGCGACGGCATGCGTGAAGCAAAATCAAGTCACAAAGACCTCACCTCTGAAGAGGTGAGCTACATGGAGAGACATGAAAGACGGGGCTGCTTTGATTGGGATCATTATGGGGTCGGACACGGATTTGCCCGTGATGTCTGAGGCGGGCAAGACTTTGGAGAAATTTGGCGTGGCGTATGAGATGGAAGTTATTTCTGCGCACAGGGCACCTGCGCGGACTCATGAATATGCTTCGACCGCGGTTTCGCGAGGGCTCAAGGCGATCATAGTCGGGGCGGGCGGGGCGGCGCATTTGGCTGGGGTGGTGGCGTCGCTTACTACTTTGCCTGTGATTGGCGTGCCGATGGCTACTACTGCTTTGAGTGGGATGGATTCGCTTTTGGCTATTGTGCAGATGCCTGCGGGGATTCCTGTGGCTACAATGGCGATTGATAAGGCTGGGGCCGTGAATGCGGCGATATTTGCTTTGCAGATTTTGGGATTGTCGGATGCGGCGATTGCGGAGAAATTGATTTCGCATAAGACGGATTTGGCGGCTTCGGTGGCGGAGAAGAATTCGCGTCTGCAGGCGGAGTTGACTAAACGGCGCGGGTAGGTCCTTCCTTTTTGGATTGTCGTCTCGGCGGTTCGGAAGCGAATTGCCTGGACGGACATATCGATCTTCCTTAATGTCTGGAATTCAAAAACGCTGGCAGGCTGCCCTTCGCGATGCTCAGGGTAAACCGGCGCTACGAAGGTGGCTTTTGTAGCGTTGGGGCTTCTGGCGGACGTTGTAACGTTGGGGCGCCTTCTGGTCTTAGTTTTTCTGGGACTCTGTCCTCCGGCGGTGGGGGGATTAGCCATTGGAAATTGTTGGCTTGGAGGATTATTGCCATTTGGGTGCGATTTCCTTTGGCGATTGCTGCTATCGCAGCCTTCAGGAACGGCAGACCTTGGCTTACTAATTGTTTGTCGGTTTCCGCGTGGAGAATTGCGTCGGCGCCTGCGGCTTGATCTGGGCTTGAGTCGCGGATTTTTTCTAGGTCCGCATCTTTGGCTAGAAGCAGATCTCTTAGCGGGGTTTGATTGTCGTCTGCTGGATAGTGAATTTCTACCAGCGTGCGGGGGTCCTTTTTTTCTGGGGGCCAGAGTTGGGTGTAACGCGGGCGGACTACCCTAGTTTGCCAGTAGTCGCCTCGCTCGGGTTCTTGGTGGATCGTGTACGTTAGTTGCCAGACTTCTGCGCCGTAGCCTGGGGCGTAGTCGGCTAGGATTAATTCTGTTAGCGGTTCGTTGGGATCTAGATTTAGGTGAGTGTGGATGTTGCCGGCGGCTTCGTTTAGGGCTGTTAGAAAGCCCAGGCCGGTTTGCTCGATGTCTTTGGCGGTTTTTTCTGGATCGTTGGGGGTGGTTAGGTGCGGGACGTTGGCGTCTGCGGTGTGGGCTCTTACGTGGGGAAGATCTTGGGCTAGATTTTCTACTACTTGGCGGGAGCTGGGGGAATACCAGGTGCTGGCGCCTAGAAGGATGCCTGCTCTTTGATTGGTGATCGGGACGATTGGGGGAGTTAGGGTGCCTGGTTCGATTTTATTTTCTATTGTGGTGATTACTAGGGCGTCTTTATAGATGGCTATGATTACCCGCCCGGCGGCTAGGTTGGCGACTAGTTCTTCGGTGGGTTGGTCCGGGTTTTGGGCTCGGGTGGGGGCTGCGGCGCAGAGGAATAGCGGGAGCGCGGCTACGACGAATTTGCGAAGGGCGGACATTTGAACGAAACCATCATAATTGAAGTTTCGGTTTCGTGGGCGATCGCGGAGTAAAACGGGGCCGAAAGGCGGGGAGACTAAAGCACCCTCCCCTACTGTCACATGGTCTGAATCGCGGTTATGGTTACGGCGTTTACTATGTCTTGTGTGGTGCAGCCTCTGGATAGATCGTTTGAGGGCTTGGCTAGGCCTTGCAGGATTGGGCCGACTGCTGTGGCTTTGGCTAGTCGCTCCACTAGTTTGTAGGCTATGTTGCCGGAATTTAGATCGGGGAAAATTAGGACGTTGGCGCTTCCTGCGGTTGGCGAGCCTTTAGCTTTTTTTTCTGCTATTTCTGGGATTAGGGCGGCGTCGGCTTGTAGCTCGCCATCTATGGCCAGATCTGGGCGGCGGGCTTTTGTTATTTTTAGGGCTTCGCGGATTTTTTCTACTTGCGGATGATTGGCTGAGCCTTTGGTGGAGAACGAGAGTAACGCTACTTTGGGTTCGGCTTCCAGGAATTTTCTGGCGTTGTCGGCTGTGGCTATGGCGATTTCGGCTAGTTCTTGTGCGGTGGGATCGGGGACTATGCCGCAGTCGGCGAATAGCAGGGTTGTTTCTTCGGCTTGCGAATTTCTATTTTTGTTGGGGATTAGCATCAGGAAAAAGCTGGAGGCTAGCTTGGAGTCTTCAGCTAAGCCTATCGATTGGATTGCGGCGCGGACGGTGTCGGCTGAGGAGTTTGCCGCGCCAGCTACGCAGCCGTCGGCTTCGTTTGCGGCTACCATTAGATTCGCGAAATATAATGGCGTGCGGGCGGTGGATTGGGTCTCGTCTTGGGTGGCGCCTTTTGAGCGGCGTCGTTCTAGTAGGATTTGCGCGTAGTGATTTACGCGCTGGCTGTTGTTGGGATCTTGGATGGTGATTCCTCTTAGATTGGCGCCGATTTCTTTTGCTGTGGCTTCGATTTTTGCTGGTTGGCCTAGTAGCGTGATTTTGGCTAGGGATTCACTGGTGATTTCTTCGGCTGCTGCGATTACTCGGGGGTCTTCGCCTTCTGCTAGGACTATGTGTTTGGAGGCGCTGCGGGCTCGGTTTTTTAGAGTGTTTAGGAGATTCACGGCGGATTCAAAGTATCATGGAATTGTTCAGTGGCGGAGAGAGAGGGTACATGGGATTGAAGGCTATGTTTGGCGGGGGTTCCAGGCGGGCGCTAAAGGGGATTCGGCATGGAGGGAAACGCGTTTCTGAGATTTTGGAATTGCATGACCGGTTTACGCGCGGGGCGGACGGAGGCGTGCGGGCGGATTTTACCGGGGCGGATTTGCGGCGGGCGGATTTTGGGGGGGCTAATTTGGCTTATGCCAATTTCGCCGGGGCGAATCTGGAGGGGGCGCGATTTTTTGGGGCTAAGCTTACTTTTGCGGATTTGAGCGGCGCGAAGTTGCACGGGGCGGATTTGCGGAAGACGGATTTGACGGAGACGAATTTGAGCGGGGCGGATTTGTCGGAGGCGTTGATTACTGGGGTGGAGATGTTGCGGGCGGATTTGAGCGGGGCTAATTTGCGCGGGGCTAATTTGACGAATGCTAATTTGCGTTTGGTGAATGTGAACGGGGCGGATTTTACTGGGGCTCTTTTGCGGACTACTGTTATGACGGAGACGGATTTGAGCGGGGTGGATTTATCGGGGAATGATCTTTCTACGGCGCTTATGCCGCGGGGGTGGAAGAAGCCGGACGTGAAATAGAGCTCAAAACATGGCCGAAAGTCGGGAGGGCTAAAGCACCCTCCCCTACGACTGCGGGAGTTCGAGCGGACCTCTTGGGGTTGTCGCGCTGCGGCGTCTTGTTTCTATTCCTAGGCGCTTGATTTTTTGGTTTAGCGTGCTTAGCGGGATTTGGAAACGTTCGGCTGCTTCGGTTTGGTTCCAGTTAGTTCTTTCCAGCATGTCCACTATTACTCTGCGTTCTACTTCTTCCATGATTTGAAATAGGGAGTGCGAGGGATTGCCGCTTCTGGTTAGGCCGTCGCCTGGGATGGCTGGCAGGAATTCGGCTAGTTGCAGGCGGACGCCTTTTACTATTTCTCTGGTGCGGACGGTTTCTGGGAGTAGCTCTACGTCCATGGTCTCGAGATTGGAGAGGACCACGGCGCGCTCTACTACGTTTTCCAGTTCGCGGACGTTGCCTGGCCACTCGTAATCCATCATTAGCTTCATGGCGCTATTGGTGAATTCGCGCGGGGGCTTGGCGTTTTCTGTGCGATAGCGCTCCAGGAATTTTTCTACCAGTAGCGGGATATCTTCTTTGCGATCTCGCAGTGGGGGGAGCTTAAGCGAGATTACATTGAGGCGATGGAATAAATCTTCGCGGAAGCGGCCTTCGCGGACCAGGCCGGTTAGGTCTTCGTTGGAGGCGGCAAGGATGCGGACGTCTACTTTTATTGTGTCGGTGCCGCCGAGGCGCATGAATTCGCGTTCCTGAATTACGCGCAGGAGCTTGGCTTGGGTCTCTGGGCTGATGGTGCTGATTTCGTCGAAGAAGATGGTGCCTTGATCGGCTACTTCGAAGAGACCTTTTTTCGAGGCTACTGCGCTGGTGAAGGCGCCTCTTACGTGGCCGAACAATTGGGATTCCAGGAGATCTACCGGGATCGAGCCGGTATTGATGGGGATAAACGGCTTGTCGGCGCGCGTCGAGGCTGAGTGAATTGCCTTTGCGATTAGTTCTTTGCCGGTGCCGCTTTCTCCATTGATTAGGACGGTGGAGCGCGATGGGGCCACCTGGGTAACCAGGTCCAGCACCGAGAGCATTTTTTCGCTCTTGCCGATGATGCTGGGGAAATTGTAGCGCTGCTTGAAGGCGCGCTTTAGCTGGACGTTCTCCTCGCGCAGGCGTCGGCCTTCGATGGCTAGCGAAACTTGGGCGATTAGCTCGTCATTCGACCAGGGCTTGGTGATGTAGTCCTGGGCGCCGCTTTTGAAGGCTTGGCGGGCCATGTCGATGGAGCCGAATGCGGTGATCAGAATTATGGAAAGGTATGGATCGCGGCGGCGGATTTCGCGCAGGAGATCAAGGCCATTGCGATCTGGGAGGCTTACATCGAGTAGCAGAAGATCGAAAGGTTGATCTTCGAGGCGGGCGAGGCCTGCCGCGCCGGTGTCGGCTGGAGTTACGTCGAAGCCTTCGGACGAGAGCAGGGCTTCGAGGCCTTCTCTTATTTCGGCTTCGTCATCAACGACTAGGATGGAGCCTTTACGCATGGACAGCCTTCCGCGCGACTGGAAATTCTAACCGGAAGGAGGTGCCCTTGCCGGGTGTCGAGCGTACTTCTACCTTGCCTGCGTGCTCCTTGATAATACCGTAACTTACCGAAAGACCTAAGCCCGTTCCTCGGCCCATGGCCTTGGTGGTGAAGAACGGATCGAAGATGCGGTTTAGGTGCTCGGTGGGGATGCCGCCGCCGGTGTCGGTGACTTCTACTTCTACCGAGCCGTTATGGGAAATGGTGCGGACTTCGAGCATGCCGCCTGAGGGCATGGCGTCGCGGGCGTTCATGAAGAGATTCAGGAAAACTTGTTGCAGGCGCGTGGTGGAACCGAGGACTGCTGGTAGCGTGTCTTGATAGGAGCGGACTACGTTTACTTGGGCGGTGCGGAACGGGTGCTGTACCAGCGTCAGCGTGTCTTCCAGGACCGTGTTCAAGTCCACTTCGACCAATTGGGCGGCGCCTGTGCGGGAGAAATTTAGGAGATTGTTTACGATTTCGCTGGCGCGGAAGGTTTGCTTGACGATTTTCTCGATGGTCTTTTGTTTTGGATCGTCGGACGGCAATTGCTTGGCCAGCATTTGAATGTAGTTCGAGATTACTGCTAGTGGCGTGTTCACTTCGTGGGCTACGCCGGCTGCCAGCAGGCCTAGCGACGTTAGTTTTTCGGTCTGCAGCATTTGCTCTTCTAGGCTTACTCGCTGGGTGATGTCGTCCAATAGGATTAGACGTCCGATCCGGGCGCCCGTCTTGCCTACCAGTGGTGCAATCGAAACATTTATTACGGCGCGGCGGCCTGCCTGGGTGTGTAGCAGGAATTTGTAGATGCCGGTTACGCGATCGTCGTTCGAGCGCGTGGTTAATTCAGCTACCAGGTCGGCTGGCAGGGTTTCGTTGAGGCGGCGGCCTACTGCTTCGGCGCGCGGAATTTCCAGCAGACGGACTAATTGGGGATTCCAGGACTCGATGCAATCTTCGAGGTCAACCGTCAGGACGCCGATGTTCAGCGATTCGATGATGTTTTCGTTGAAATCTTTCAGGCGCTCGATTTGCGTGGCTTTTTGCTCGAGCGAATTGTAGAGGCGGGCGTTCTCGATCGCGATGCCGACATAATTTCCGATGGTCAGGAGCAGCTCGAGGTCTTCGCTGGTGAGGTAATCGCCATCCATGGTCTTGCCTAGACCGAGGATTCCTACCGTGCGATCGTGGCAGCGACAGGCCAGGAAATAATTTAGATCGAGTTGATCGAGCGTGCGGCGGACAGAATCGGTTTCGGCGATTGCGGTGCGGGCGGACTCGAAGAAGAGGCAGCCGCTTTGACGGAATTGCGGGCGCTCGGCGTCGAGAAAAGTTAGGTCGAGAGGGCCGTCGGGATGCACGCCCATGCTGCGTGAAAGGACGAAGGCCCCGGGCTGGGAGGGGTCTTCGAGAAAGATAGCGAGACGATCGACTAGCAAAGTTTGCGAGATGCGATCGAGGATCGAGCCTAGTAGCGGCTCGAGACGCACTTCATTGGTTAGCGTGACGCCGAATTCGATCAGGGTGCGGCGATAGTCGAGACGGTCACGATAGAAAAACTTGTCGAGGCGGATTTGCGTCCAGTTGCGGACGGGCTCGAACAGAAACGCTGCGACCACGATGGCTACTACTACCCCGGCGGGGCCGGTGGCCCACGCGGTGTGGAAGAATTCGCTGATTAGTGCAACGGTGCCGAAATATAGGGCCACGATTGCGGCGGTGGCGAAGGTGTAGGCCAGGCCGCGCTTGAAGATAATGTCCACGTCCATCAGGCGGTAACGGATGATGGCGTAACCGAAGCAGAGCGGGATTAACGCCAGCGAAAAAACGGAGAGCTTCATCCACGGTTGCGGGACGACGCCGAAGAAATACGGGACGATGTAGAAGAGGAAAAATGGAACGATGCCCGCGACTGTGCCGCCGGTGACCCACTTTAATTGTTGACGAAGGATTGCTGTGGCGGAGCGGCGATAGCTGAGTGAGAAAATCAGGGCGGCGGCCAGGAAATATAGGCCAACATAGGCTAGCTCGACGCGATCGAGGACTATGCGCGAGCCTAGCGGCGAAAAGACATCGATCACACCCGCGGCGACGGAGACGTGAAGCAGCAGCAGAAATGCCGCCGGGCCGTACACTGCCAGCATTTTTGGCCATAGACGGCCGCGACGCTCCGGGAATACCAGCGCAAAATGAACTAGCAGCGCGGGCGTCAGTAGCATGGTGACTACGTTGCCCCAGTACACTTCCCAATCGAAGAGGGTGAGCTTGCCGCTGTAGTGGAAACTGTAAAAGATGAAGGAGGCCAGGCAGAAGAGATAGAAATGTACGGCGCGCGGGGCGTTCCAGCGGCGGGCGAAAATGAATAGGCCGATGAAGATGTAGATCAAGCCGGTTACGCGTAGATAATTTTCCAGCGACGACGGATTTTCGGCGTGCGCGGTGATCAGCTTGGTATCGAAATTCGAATTGCCGCGCTTGACGCCGTAGGTCAGCTCGGTCCATTCGCCGGCGCGGAATAACATTTGGGTTACTTGAGTGGAGCGGCGGATATTTGTGCCGCGAACGGTTTCCACATAATCGCCGGACTTGATGCCTGCTTTTTCGGCTGGGGAGCCTGGGGCTACGTACCAGGCTTGGACGCCAGCGGGGGTATCTAGCCAAGTTACGCCATCATCTGGGACCGGGAAAGTGCGGCGCTGGTTGAAATTTACCGCGGCGAAAATTACGGCGGCGACCGTCAGAATGACGAGAACTACTGCGCCTACTCGCATTCTTAGGGTGTCGTTCACAGGTGCGCCTCGGGCGTAGATGCCCAGAGAGAATTGGTGCACGTAGGCTTCCAGAGTGGGACGGTTGGGTTGGTTTCTATGTGGCTGATAAATAGAGGCTTACGGACGCGGGACCGGGAATCCTGGGGCTTGATATGGCTTTTGGGAGACACGGTTCCAATTCCGGTACTGGCCTTTTTTGGGCCTACAGATCAAGCGAAGCGGACTAGACAGCCTGAACGTGAACCTGGACGACTCACCTCGGCGGCTAAAGCCGAGTACATATCGCGGCGGTGGCGGCACGCCTGAAGGCGAGCCCTGACAATGCTCTAGAACTGGAAGCTTAGGCCGCCTCGGAATGACCTATAGGCTGAAACTAGGAATACTCGGCCGTCCCTGGTCTCTAGTGGGACGTAGCCTTCTGCCAGTAAGTTGCCGAAGTCGGCTGTGGCTACCGCGTGGCCTGGGACAAACTTTGGCAGTGGCTGGCGGATGATTACGCTTAGGTAGGGGTCAACGTTGTAGGCGGCTTCGCCGTAGGCGTCCTGGCGCGAGACTACGTTGCCGTCGATCCACTTGTAGCCGACCGAGAGTTCCGTTGCCGTGCGGGGAATGCGAGTCTTGAATCTTGCGCCGATACTTTGGCGATCGCGGGTTTCGAGCATGTCGCGCAAAGATTCGGTCGTCGAAGAATCGATTCCGGGGACGAGCGCGCCGGCGTAGGAATAAATCACGGCGCCGCTGAGATTATCGGAGATTTTCTGCTCGTAAACGAGCCGTGCGCCGAACGAGCTGGAGGCGCCGGCGTCATAGGCGAACGCGTCGGAATAAAAATCCTGCAGGAAATCCGAGCTGGTAGAACCGCCGCGGCCGATTACCGCCGTGTTGCTGCCGCGATCGTGAAAGATCGCGCCGGTCAGACTGGCATTGGAGCTTAGTTTGTGAAGTATGGCGATTTCTTCGTGCAGATTATCTTCGTAAACGGGGCGGTCGTTGTGGAGCAGAACCGTCGGCAGCGAATCCAGATTCGCGATCGCGGATTCGAGCAGGCCCCCCGAGGGAGCAGAATCCTGCCACGGGTGGCTCGCTACGGTGAAGCTGGTAATCCATGTGTCCGATAGCTGAACCGCTACTTGTGCGTGTGGGCGCAGGCTGGTGGTCGTGCCGCCGTAGGACGCCAAAAGCATATCGGCGCCGTAACGGGCGTAGATGCGATCACCGATTTCCATGCTGCTATCTTCCGAGAGACGTGCGCCGCGGAAGGCTGGGCCGCCGGGATTCATCTGCGATTCGCGCAGGACCAGCGTCGAGATTGGGCCGGTGTGCGTGTTCCCGTTCGGGATCCACTGGGTGACGAGGCCGCCGCTGCCCGAGCCGCTTTCGTAGTTGAACTGCCCGGCGAAAACAAGATTGCCGTGGCCATTGGCGTCGAGATTGTAGGCGAAGACGGTGCCCGGAGAATCCGAGATGTTTGAAATCGAGCCCGGGTGCATGCTGCCGCTGGCTAGTTCGAAGAGGCTGTGAACGCGATGGTTCTGTTGCGCGTCAACTCCCGCGGTGACGCCGGGCTGACCGGTGATGAGGACATCGCCTTCATCCCAGCGAAGAATTGGGCGGGTGGCTGCGGAAGTGCGCAGCACCCAGGACCATTCATCCGGCGGCGAATCCTGATTGGCGGGGCGGCGGAATTTTCCCAGGGAGGAAAAGACGGAGCCCAATTCGATTTGGAGCTTGGTGACTCGTTCGTCGAGGACGTGAACGTGTTCCGCCACGGCGGGAAGAAAGCCCGCGAGAGTGGCGCGAATGGAATAGAAGCCGGAATCTAGACCGTCGGTGGAGAAGATGCCGCGCGCGTTGGTCAGCAGCTGAACGGGCGGTTGATCCGGAGTCAACTCGGAGACGACGTAAACCGTGGCACCCATTTGCGGCGTGCCTTGCGGATCGACAACTACGCCCGCAATTCTGCCGTCGCGCGGAGCAGCCGCGTTAAGCGCGGATGCTGCCAGGCCGGTGAGGAGCAGCAGGCCCAGTGTTCGAATCAAATGCAATTTCACGGCGCGTCACCTCCCCCTGATTACGGAGTGGCCGTTGGAGCCTTTACAGTAAAGTCGGCGGTCGGGGTGATGGATTCCTTGGTTACGTTATCCGTCACCTGAACTTCCAGCTTGTATTTTCCGGGAGCTAGAGATTTTAGCGCAAGCGCTTTTTCCAGAGTGAGTTCGTCGCCGCGCTGTGTGATTTGTTCGCTGCCCTCGTCGAATTTCAGGATCGACTGCTTGTCCTTCATAACACGATATTGGACCGAAGCGTTAGCTTTGTGCGTTTTATCGTCCACCTTCAGATTGTAGATCTGGAGGAAGATACCGAGATTGTCGTTGGTGGCGAAGGTGGAATCCATTTTGGGGCGGACTTTCACGTCGCCCAGGACGAATTGGCCTACGCCGATGTCTTTTGCAGAAACGCGTTGAATTTGATCGGCGAGGATGAGCGAGCTGGAAGCTAGCTTGTCGTCCTCATAGCGCGGGACTCGAAGATTGGTGTTCACTACGCCGACGTTGCCACTGTTGACGTCTTTCACGACGATGTCGAGCCGATAGAGGCCGGGGCTCAGCGGCACGGCTTTTTGATAGATGGAGAAGCCTTTGAGCGATTGCTGGAGTAGCGAATTGGGAATGTCGTGAACGATAGGATCTTCGAAGGTTTGAACGTTGCGTCCGCTGAGAGTGGTGATGCGGGCGAAGAGGTTCATCGTGGCGGACTGAATGCCGTCTTTTTCCTGGAAGCTCAGCTGCTTATTTGGAATTTGAATGGAGATGGGGACCAGGATGGTGTCGCTGGTGATGCGTAGGTAGTCCCAACGATAATCGAAGGCGATTTGATTGCGAACCAGGCGCGAGGTGACTACCGCCTCCAGATCTTTGAACTTAACAGGTGGCGCTTGCTGGATTTTGGCGTAGAGATCCAGGCGCGAAAACTCCGACTGGCTTTCGGGCTGGCCGCCGAGAGGTTGGGCCATGTGTGTGCCGTCGGTATTGTTGAAGCGCGCGGTCTTGCTGGACGTGCCCATGGATTCCGCCAGGGTTAGACCCGCGCCGGGGACGTACAGCAGGGCGTCCTTCTCGCTCGGGTCCATGGTCAGGTGATATTCCCCGGTCATGGTTGGGTCAACGAATTCGATTTCTACGTTGTTGCCGATGCCTTCGAGGTAGCGATAGCGCCAGTCTTCGAATGGGTATGTGGAGGTTTCACCGCCGCCTTCGTTTGCGGGGCGCTCGTAGGAGCCGCCGGAAGGATTCGAATCGACTTCGTCGGGGGGACCCCACATGATGTAGATGCGGCCGCGGTCGGTCTTCCAGCCGGGGATGCCCGAGGCGTAGTGCTCGTTGGTATAGGCGATGCGGCGATAGTGCTCTTCTTTAAAGGTGTTTTCGGGCGAATCCGGGTCTGGATTGCGGCGTAGCCAGAACTGCTCGATGAATTGTTCGCGCTCTTCGTTGGTTTGCAGGCGTAGGAAGGCGCTGCGCTCTTCGGGAGTGATGATGTAGGTTACGTCTTCGTCCAGCCACTTTTTGTAGACGTTGTCCAACTCTTTGTGGAGTTTGGCTTCGCGCTGGCGGCGCTCTCTTGCAGTTTCCTGGACTTTTTTGGTGGGTTTAGCGTCCGGTTGCTGATCGCTTTGGCCGGATTGACCGGTTTGCTTGTCGTCTTGCTGCGGTGGTTGGGCTTCCTGTGCGCGAAGAGGTGCTAGAGGTAAAGCCAAGCCTAAGATCACGATAGGAAAGACAATTAGGCGCAGACTGCTATGCATGCCGACACCTCTTCAGTGTAGGAAAATTCTATCCTGTCCCCCGGTACAGGTCAATTCGAATCCCTCGCCGGGATTGACGGTATGAGGTGAGAGGCTAGGGGTTGGGGGATGGTTGCTTGCGTGGATTCGCAAGAGAATGAATCCGTTCTAGCCGGACGGCTTCCCGAGGGCCATCGCGTCGGCTTCCCGATCTACAATTTCTCGGGTGATGCGCGGGTTCGCGATATTCGTATTTCCGAAAGCAAAACTCCGCCGCTGCTCTTCCTTTTGCTGCGGAGAAACCTCCGCATTCTTAGCGGTCGCTAGCAATTCTTGTCGGTCCTTTGTCACTAAGCGTACCCCTCGCTACAGGTCTCAAAAACCGAACTTGTCCGTTGCCAAAGGAAGGCTCCCTGTAAGTTTCGACTATACCATCCACGACCAGGCCGTTCGATGCTTCTCAGATTTGGGGAAACGGATTACAATGGTTCGGAGAGTGCCCTTCCTTTTTGGGGTGGTTATCCCGACGTGGTGGCCTGCCGGAAACATTTCTTGGGATGGGGCCGTACTAACTAGGGTGGGGTAGCGTCTAAACGGCGAAGAAGCGTCCATACATGATGGTGGTACTGCGGGGACTTGAGTTATGAGCACTACTAAGAAAACGGTGATCGGCGGGATCGTGGTGATCGGGCTTGTCGCGATTACTTGGGCCAGCATTTACCAGGCTAATAAGGATGTGGTTACCGTGCAAACGGGGACTGCCAAGCGACAGGACTTGACTAGCATTGTGACCGCTTCGGGGGAAATTCGGCCGCTGACTTACTCGAATATTCTGGGCGAGGGGATTGGGAAGATTACCGAGATCGTGGTGAAGGAAGGCGATCACGTTCGCAAGGGCGACGTTTTGATGCGCCTGGAAAGCGTTCAGCCGGCGGCGGACGTGCAGGCGCAAGAGGCTGGGATTATGTCGGCGGATTCTTCGGCGCAGGCTTCGGATGCGGCGTTGAAAATGGCGAAGGCTACTTTGGTGCAGCGCAAGGCGGATTTGGAGAAGGCGAAATTCGATTGGGAACGCGCGCAGCAGCTCTATCAGGAACAACTTATTTCGAAGCAGGAGTTCGACGCGAACAAGGCGACGTACAACGGCGCAGTTGCGGCGTTGAATGCCAGCAAGGCGCAGGTGGAGCAGACCCGCGCGGCGCGCGAGCAATCGCGATTCGGGATGGATCAATCCAACGCGGTGCTGCGGCATACGCAAGACATTCTGCGGAAGACGACCTACACGGCGCCGATCGATGGAATCGTCAGCTATATCGCGGTACGCATCGGTGAGAACGTGGTGCCCGGCATTCAGAACGCCGAAGGCAGTTTTCTGATGACGATTTCGGACATGAGCATCGTCACCGCCGAAGTGAAAGTGGACGAGACGGACATAACCAATGTGCGGCAGGGCGATCCAGCGAACGTCACGATTGACGCGATTCCGGGAACGACTTTCAAAGGGCATGTGAGCCAGGTGGGCGACCTGGCCATTCTGCGATCCTCGGGGCTGGCCGCGACGACCCAGACGACGGCGAATACCCAAGAGGCGCGCGATTTTAAGGTAGTGGTGACGATCGACAATCCACCGGACGGGCTGCGGCCGGGATTGTCGGCTTCGGCCAAAATCGAAACGGCGCAGAAGAAAGACGTTTTGACCGTGCCGATTCAAGCGCTCGCGGTGCGCACCCAAAGCGATCTGGATGAAGCGCAAAAAGAAAAGAACAGCAGCGTCACGCTGGCGGCGCCGAAGCCGGCGGGAGATGCGCGGGTGAAAAAAGACGTGCAAGGAATCTTCGTGATCCGCGGCAAGAAAGCGGAATTCATTCCGGTGCAGACCGGCATTTCAGGCGTGACCGATATTGAAGTCACCAGCGGATTAAAAGACGGCGACGAAATTGTCATCGGAAATTACAAAGCACTACGCACACTGCGTCCGGGTGCGTCCATCAAAGTAGACAACTCCGCGCCAAAACGCGACGAGTCATCGAGCCAGAGTTAGGGCTTATGATAGGAATTCAGGAGCCCAAGCCCATGGCCGTCGGAGACCTCGCTCTCCCACAGAGTTTCCGGCAGGATTTGATCGACGCCGGCGTCGTGATCCAGACCGAAGAATTGTGGAAGACGTACGAAATGGGTGTGGAACAGTTGCATGCGCTGCGCGGCGTGAGCATTGAAATTCACAAGGGCG
>Ga0209655_10000177_pt1 | contig 23658 bp, 16 predicted proteins | sample BogFormECP03_OM2_FD_188236 | JGI IMG/M metagenome (GOLD analysis project Ga0209655, IMG submission 188236) | Bog forest soil microbial communities from Calvert Island, British Columbia, Canada - ECP03_OM2 (SPAdes) (version 2) | ecosystem: Environmental > Aquatic > Freshwater > Wetlands > Bog ...
CGCGAAATCCTCCACCGAATCCTTCAGCCCCGCGATAATCGCCTTGCGCTGGTTCGCGATCCCCTCGCCCTGCAGCCGTTTCGATTCCGCCTCCGCCTCGGCCTGCTTCACCAGCAGCAATTTATTGGTTTCCGCGCGAGACACCGTCGCCTCCCGCTCCCGCTGCGCCGCATTGATGTCGTTCATCGCCGCCTTCACCTTCTGGTCCGGCACGATGTCCGAAATCAAAACTTTCACGATCGAATACCCGTACTCCTTCATCGAAGCGTCCAGGTTGTCGCGCAAATCTCCCGCGATGTCCGCCTGATTCAAAAATGTATCGTCCAATTTCATTTTCGGCACGTGCCCCAGCACCACGTTGTACACCATGGATTCAATCTGCTTCACCGGGTCCGACAATTTATAAAACGCCGATTCCACCGAATCCGGAATCACCTTGTACTGGATCGAAACGGGAATTTGCACGAACACGTTGTCCTGCGTCTTCGTCTCTACCTGCACCTCAAACTGCTGCACCTTCATGCTCATGCGCTGCACCACCGTCTCCAGAAACGGCGTCTTCCAATTCAATCCCGGCCCCGCGACGCGCGCAAATTTCCCCAGCCGCTGCACGATCGCCACTTGCGCCGTCTGCACCGTGAAAAACGATCCCAGGAAAATGCTCAGCACGAAAAACACAACCACCACCAGCAGCAACATAAAAAATGTCTCCACGCGCCATCTCCTTTTTCACTCGCCGCCGAACGCAATTTCATCGCGGCAGGCGCCAAACGTTATCACAAGCGCATCGTTACCGCCGTGCGAATCTCACGGCCGCATCCCCGGATTTTCCGTGATCGGCAGATTAATTTCGCGCACTGGCCGGTCCATTTCATCCGGCGCGGCCGGCAGATCCAATCCATCCGTCAGCAGCAACCCTTGCAGCGCCGCCGCGTTGATCCACGCATTCTCCAAAGTATTGATGTAGCTGGTCTCCAGTTGCACCAGCGTCCGCTGCGCGATCAGCACCTGCGGATAAGCCGCTGCGCCCTCATGATATTTCCGCAGATAAAGTTCGTAAGCCTTCCGCGCATTCGGCAGAGTCCTGTTCTTGTAACGCTCCGCGATCGCTCGCGAACTCACATAATTCTGCACAATCGGCGCAGCCATCTGCCGCAGCACGAGGCCGACGCGTTGCACCTCCAGCTGCGCGCGCTCGCGGTCCGCATCCGCCGCCGCAATATTTCCCTGGTTGCGGTTGAAGATCGGCAGGTTCACGCCCACTTCCGCAAACGCTTCCGAGCCTGCGGCCTTCGGCGGCATCGCCCCGTTCAGCTGCTCGAAACTATATGAATACCCGCCGCGCAAGAATAAATCCGGTATCGCCTCATGCTGCGCGCGCACACTTTCCGCTTCCGCCCGCGTCACTCCCAACTGCGCGATCTTCACCGCCGGACTGTCCCGCAAAATCGTCTGCAAAATCGCTACCGCATCCACATCCGGCAGCTTTTCCAGATCGCCCTGCAAATGCGCCAAAGCCAAGTCCGGCTTGCCCACCACTGCAGCCAACACGCTCCAGGCCCGCTGCTGCTCCTGCTCTTCCGTCACCACTGCCAATTCATCCTGATCCGCCTCCACATCCGCCTCTAATACGTCCGGCTCGTCCGCCTGTCCCACATTAAAAAGCTGCCGCGTGGTTTCAGCCGCATCTTTCGCGATATCCCGCAATTTTGCGCGCGTCTCCACCATCGCCTGCATCGCCAGCGATTGATAAAAAGCGATCCGCACTCCGTTCTCCACGCGCAAGCGCTGCTCATCCGCCTCCGCCGCGGCCTGCTTGCCCTGCGCGTCAAATATCTTCCGGTCAAGCCCCAGTTTGCCGCCGAGAATTACATTCTGTTGCACAAACACTCCCTGCTCGCCTCCGCCGTACGATCCTCCGCGAATCTCATCGCCGCTATACCCAATCGTCGGATTCGGCCACAGTCCCGCCTGCCGCGAACGCCCCGCCGCTGCACGCACTCCAGCCTTCGCCTGCGCCAGCGTCGGATTATTTCCGAGTGCCATCGCCTGCAATTGTTCGAGCGTCAATCCGCCTGCGACGTCCGTCGCGGTAGCTTCCTGCGCAGCTGCATCCTTGGCGGTTCGCGGTCCCGCAGGTTCTTGTCGCGCAGATTGTTGCGCGGATACCGCAGCTGGAACATTCTGCGCCGCCACAATCGTCGGCAACATCGCGCCCACAAAAGTAATCTGCAACAAATTCCGAAATAGCTGACGTCTCATCGCGATTCTCCCGTGTGCGGCTTGAATCACATCCAACCGCTAGCGCTTCTCGCTCGAACCGTTCATCCCAGGCATCGTCGCCGAACCATTTTTCCGCCGCTCTTCGCGCAATCTCTCAATCTCGTCATAGCGCTCCGCCGGCAGCACGCGAATCAATGTCATCATCCCCTGCATGTACCCGCTCCATCCCGGACGCAGGCCGTGCGTCTCCGGCTTTTCCACCATCGCGTCCATCGCCATTGCCGGACTTTCCATGAACGCGTCCTGCGGAAATCCCGGCACCGAATTCGCATCCTTACTAACGTCCGCCTGCCCCATCTGCATCCCGCCCATCCCTGGCGCGGCGTGCTGCGAAGGAGGCGACTGCGCCGACGACTGCGACGTCATTGCGCCGTTCGAAGTCGGCTGCGTCAGTGCAGATCCAACACCCATGCCGCGGCCCATGCTCGGACCATTTTCCGCCGCCGTCGCCGCACCTCCGCTCATAATCCCCATGCCTTGCTCCATCCCCGCGCCCGCAGGCATTCCCGCGCGGCGCGTCATCGGCCCGGCCATCGATGACATCTGATTCATCATGTGATGTGGCATGTGACAATGAATCATCCAGTCGCCCGGATTCGTCGCCACAAATTCCACATTGCGCGATTGCGCCACTCCCACCAGCACCGTGTTGTTCGGCCCCCAAGTAGCACGCGGCTGTCGTCCGCCCTCCGTGCCAGTAATCACAAACTGGTGCCCGTGCATGTGAATCGGATGATGGTCCATCCCCAAATTAATGAAGCGCAGCCGCACGCGATCGCCGAGCCGCACGATCAATGGAGTATTCGCCGGCCCCGATTTTCCGTTCAACGTCAGCCAGTTGAATTCCATGCTCATCGAATTCGGCGTGGGATTGTTCGGCAGCACCGCGTACTCCTGCAAAATAATCGCGAAATCTTTTTCCGCGGGCGGATCGTAGGCTTCCGCCGGATGCATGATGAACGCGCCGATCATTCCCATCATTTCCTGCATGGCCATGTGCGAGTGATAAAACAAAGTCCCTTCCTGCTGCAGCGTGAATTCGTAGACGTACCGCCCGCCCGGCGAAATCGCGTCCTGCGAAAGCCCGGGCCCGCCGTCCATCTCAAACGGAATGTCGAACCCATGCCAGTGCATCGAAGTCGGCTCCGGCAAATGATTGTCCACAACGATCCGCACGCGCTCGCCCTGCCGCGCTTGAATCGTGGGCCCCGGCGCGGAGCCGTTGTACCCCCACAAATCCAAAATTTTCCCCGGAAAAATTTCCTGCTGCACAGGCTCCGCCACCAGATGAAACACTTTTACGTCCCCGTCCATCTCAAACGCCAAATCCGGCACGTCAGGAGTCAGCACCGCGCGAAATGCGTCGCGCGCGCTCGACAACCCGCGGCGCCTATCAGCATCCGCACGTGCACGCGCCGCTGCCAAATCGCCGGAAGCCAAAGCCCCAGCGCCGATGCCGACCGCCCCCTGCAAAAAATTCCTGCGCGTGTGCTTCATATCGCCCTCCCGCCATCCTCTATATCTGCTCAATATCGCGGCAAAAGAATCCACGAACGGTTACAAGGATCTTTGTGGGTAGCGGCTTGAGCCGCGACACGGCAGTCGCGTTCGCGCTGCAGTTTTAGCCGCTGAAACTCCGCCTTGTCAGTTGCTGCAAACGTACTGGTAAGGAGCAATTACGAAATATCCAACACGAAGGAGCAAAAACGAGGAATTCAGATACGAAGAATGGAACTTTTCCGTTGCGGAGAAATCGCAGAGTCCTGCGGTGGAGCTGAATTCGATAAAGACGACGAAGCCACGTTCTCAACTTCACCGCTAACCGCGGCCACAAACAACTGGCTCGCGCTGGCCGTTGCGCTCAACTGAATCAGCGAAAGCCCGTCGCTCTGCACAGCCTCAAACCCGGAATGGTGATGCCCGGAGCAATCAGGTTTTGCAGGTGTGTGCCGCTGTGCGCCGCCGTCCGCACCCGCCGCATGCCCGCACCCCTGGCTCTCCGTCGCGGCAGCTGTCCCGGCACCAAAACAGTTCACACAAGTCGCGGAGCACGTAAACGCACACAGCAAAACCAACGACAAAATCGCCCCCACCAATCGCGCCCGCGTTGCGCCGCTCGCTCTCACAACAGAAACTATAGCACCGCGCCGCACCCGCCGAAAGCGCGCGCAATTCAACGCGGCCAAATCGGGGAACCTGAATTCTTCCGCAAGTCGCGTCAGCGGATATCGAAGTCACGCACTATCAGCCGCGTATCGAGGGTCACGTGCGGTGTGATGGCATGAAAGCCCCACATATGCACCCACGCGTTCCCGGTGCGTATCGTGAGAAACGATTTCATTATTCCGGGAGGAAAGAAGAACAGGAAGACCACAAGCACCGACAAAACGGAATTCGACAGTGAATCGTAGCGAGTCCATGATTCAAACACATGCATCGCCGGATAGCTGGCCGCTCCCAGCAAGAAGGCTGTTACGGGAGAAGCCAGGCGGGCATATCGCGGAACCAAAATGCTGTAGATAAATATCATGACGGGCAGATCGGTGCCGAACATGTGCACCACAAACGTAAGCAAGCCGCCCACGATTTGCTGATGGTGCGTCAGATTCGTAATGTTCGGGCCCAGCACCAAGTCCAGGAAACAGCCGATGGCCAGCACGACGAAAATCACAGTCACATCGCTTTTTAGATTTGCTGATTTCAGATTCAGTTGCTGATTGGAGTAGCCGCGCAACCGAAAAACGATGTAAGGGACGAGGCCGAGCAAAATCCCGTTGTAAGCCGCCCACGTGTAGACCTCATTGGGAAGCTGCACGCGCGTGGCTCCGACCAACGATCCGTTCAGGTGCATCGCAATGGCTTCGCCAAAATAATGGATCCCGATAAAGCGTCCGGCCAGCAGCACCGCTGCACCGTAGATCCACAAAGATACGGTCTCGCGCAATGCTACTCCGCGCTCCGGCGCGCGCTCTGCCAGGTCTGGCAGTGGCCGCCGCCGCGTGATTAGCGCGACCAGCGCCGCCTCCAGAACCAGGAACACGACTGCGATCGAACTGGATATCACCTGCGCAACGGGTTTATCCGGATGAGGGCCGATGGGCAGTGGCATGGTTCCATGACAAAGCCACAGCGTCCCCAAGCTAATCAGCACCCAAAGCAGCAGCACGACCTGCAAGCTGCGCTGCCGAATCAAGTAACCGAGCTTCGAACCAAACTGCGCCATCTTCGCTCTCCTTCTGAGGGCCTTCTTCTTCTCGCCTGGAAGACTGCCTAATCAATTCGACGCGCCCCGCCAGTATGCGCCTTCCGACCGCGCGCGACGAACTCTCGATATCGGGCGCCGTCGCACGGCACTCAGGTGCGTCCCAGTTGCCTTCGTCGAAACCAGGTTCCGGCGAGCGATCGACATCGAGGATGAACAGAAATTTAATTGCGAAACCCGATCGCCAATTAACGGTCGGCTTCAATCCCTGTATAATGATTTCGTGGAAGGCAGCCCAGTTCCACAGAAGTCGTCGCGCCCAGCCAGCTTGCTTCTCAGCATCACCCCAGCTCGTAACCCCCGGCTCGTTGCCGAGGCACAATTCCATCAAGCTCAGGAGACCATATTCCTCAGGCGAATTCTCACTGCACTCAGCGCACTAATTTCACGCGCCCAGGAATTCGGATGAGAGAAAAATCGATCATGCGCACGCTCACCCCGCTCCCAGAACGCCGCCGAAAAATGATCGCGGCGGCTCTACTTTGCCTGGCCGCTTTCCTAATCGGCTCGGCTGGCAAAGGCGCCTCGTCGCCCGTTGATCGCGACGCCATTCTCAATCACTTGAATGCGATTATCAGTTGGTATCGCGATTCCGGCTCCAAAATCCAATCCGTCGGCCTTCCCAGCGACGCGATCTATCAGGACACGTCGCAAAACCTGGCGCAACAAGCCGTGCGCCTGGCGTTTCAAGCTGCACAAGCAGCAGCTGTCTTAGTGAACGCCTCGGACCAGGCCAATGCTCCGGCGTCGACAGATGCTTCAGGAAGCTCCACGCAACAACAGAATCTCACGCAGACGCTCGCCACCCTGAAATCACGCATTGAGCAGGACCAATCCCAACTCGATGACCTGAATAAAAAGGTCGCAACCGCGCCGGCGAGCAAACGCCAAAGCCTCACGGCGCAAAGGGATTCGCTGCAAGCCGAGATCGCGCTGGACCAGGCGACGCTGGACGCGGTGCAGAAATTGGCAACTTTCGTCGAAAACAACGAGGAGTCCGGCGCCGGCGGCTTCTCCGGCAGCATCAACGATCTCGCGCGCACCGTCCCGGAAATACTTGGCGACGCAAACGCTCAGAAAGCAGCCGCCAAACCCGCCGGCGCGCAACCCACAATTTCCAACTCTTCCGGACTAGTCGGCCACGCCCTCACCTTGTACACCGAATTGCGCACCATACATAACATTGACCAACTCGCGAACGAAACCGCGCGCGTGCATGACAATGCTGCGGCGCTCCGCAAACCGATGCGCGACACCCTCGCGGCCACCATTCAACACGGCCGCAATCTCACCAGTCAGACGCCTCCCAGCGATCTCGCGCAGGCCCAGGCCGCTCAGCAGGAATTGCGTTCGCTCACAGGCCAGTTCAAGCAAGTATCGAACGTAGTGATTCCGCTGAGCCAGGAAATGCTCGTCCTCGATCAGAGCCGCGCTAATTTCCTGAATTGGCGCAATTCCATCGCTCGCGAATCCAAAGACACGCTGCGCTCGCTGGTGACCAGCGCTCTCGGGATTCTCCTCGCTCTGGGCGTGGTCTGGGCTCTTTCGGAAATCTGGCGCCGCTGGACTTTCCGTTACATTCACGATCTGCGCCGGCGCCGCCAGTTCCAGCTTCTACGCCGATTCGTCATGGGCTTTTTGATCTGCGCGGTTCTCACTCTCGGTGTCGTCAGCGATTTCAGTTCGCTGGCCACTTTCGCGGGCTTCGCCACCGCCGGCATCGCCGTCGGACTGCAAGCCGTCTTGCTCTCGGTCGCCGCTTACTTTTTTGTGATTGGGCGCTACGGAATCCGCATCGGAGATCGCGTCAGCATCGCGGGAGTCACTGGCGACGTGATTGATGTTTCGCCGGTGCGTTTCTACTTGATGGAGCTCGCGGGAAGCGACGTAAACCTGTTTCCCACTGGGCGTATCGTCGTGTTTTCGAACTCCGTTCTATTCCAGGCCACTACGCCGCTCTACAAACAAATCCCCGGCACGGAATACACCTGGCACGAAGTGGTGCTGCAATTGGTCGCCGGCGCCGATTACAATCTGGCGGAAGAAAAGCTGCTTGCCGCGGTGAATTTGGTTTACGACAAGTACAAGAAGGACATCGAGCGCCAGCACGACGACCTGGAGCGCCGCATCGAGATCCAGATGAAGGCGCCGACGCCCCAGGCAAAATTGCATTACGCCGACACCGGCCTGGAATTTCTGGTGCGTTATCCCACCGAAATCCGTACCGCCTCAGAAATAGACGAAGAAGTGATAAAAGCAGTCCTCGAGGCGATCGAAAAAGATCCGAAGCTAAAAGCCGCAGTAACCGGCTGGCCCAGAATCCGCGCTGCGGTGAAGGTCTAAGTTCGCCGCGCGCAAAGGATCGACGGAAACGTTACATCATGCGCGTCAGAGCCGGTGGTCGCTTCAATGAAATCTTCAATCAAAACTGGCGCGCTCGAATACATCCTCGACTTGCTTTCGCGTCAGCGGCGTGCGAATACTCCGCTGCACGATCATCAGGAATCTTCCGTCCGTTTTCGCAGAAATTCCCGCGACGCCATCCGATAGCTCCTTGTAAGCAAATCGCACAATTTTTCCGTCGCTCGAAGTTGTGGTCCACGACTCGTATCTCACTGCTAGCCTCCTCTATTTCGCCCTGTCGTATAGTGATGTGAAACCAGAAATCGTTTCACCACCGTGACGCGCGAGAATGCTCCGCGCCCTCCCGTGCTAAAGTGGCCCGCGAGGAGAAACGACCGTGAACGCAACGCAGCCGGCTTTGATGCCGAAAAATTTAAGGTGCAGGGTCTTGAGTTTTAGATTTACAACGGTCGCTCTAGCGCTGCTGATGCTGATTGCGCCGGGATCTCGCGCGCAACAAGCCCCGCCGCCCGTCGCGCAACCCGCTCCAGTCACCGCTTCCGCAGCGCAAACTTACAAGCCGGTCGAAGGTGATTTCGTCGCGCACGATTTCCATTTCAAATCCGGCGAAACTCTGCCTGAGTTGCACCTGCACTACCGCACCCTCGGCACTCCCACTCGCGACGCGAGCGGCCGCGTCACCAACGCGGTGCTCATCCTGCACGGCACCGGTGGCTGGGGCGGAAATTTTCTGGTTCCGCAATTTGCCGGCGTGCTGTACGGCCCCGGACAATTACTGGACATCACGCGCTACTACATCATCCTGCCCGACGGCATCGGCCACGGAAAATCCAGCAAGCCCAGCGACGGCATGCACGCGCATTTTCCACAATACGAATACGACGACATGGTCGCCGCGCAACACCTGCTCGTTGAACAGGGTCTCGGCGTGAATCATCTCCGCCTGATCATGGGCACTTCCATGGGCTGCATGCACTCCTGGATTTGGGGCGAAACTTATCCGGATTTTATGGACGCGCTGATGCCGCTCGCGTGCCTGCCCGTGCAAATCGCCGGACGCAATCGGCTGTGGCGCAAAATGCTGATGTCTGGAATTCGCGAGGATCCCGATTGGCAAAATGGCGACTACACCACTGAACCGCGCGCCGGCCTGGAAATCGCCGCGGACATGCTGGTGATCGCCGGCAGCGCGCCGCTCCCCATGCAGAACAGCTTGCCCACGCGCGACGCCGCCGACCGCTGGCTGCAGGACGTGATGAAACGCGAAACGGAGACCTTGGACGCGAACGATCTGCTGTACGCCGTGACTGCTTCGCGGAACTACGATCCTTCCGCCGATCTTGGGAAAATTCCCGTGCCGGTGATGTTCGTGAATTCCGCCGACGATTTCATCAATCCGCCGGAGTTGGGCATCGCCGAGCGCGAAATCCAAAAAGTGAAAAATGGGAAATTCGTGCTGCTGCCGCTTTCGGAGCAGACCCATGGCCACGGCACGCACACCTGGGCCGCCCTGTGGCAACAATACTTGAAAGAACTATTGGATGAATCGCAGCCGCCTGCCGCACCGGGCGCAAAATGAGGGAGAGCATGCGCGGTGCGAACGGCTGCGCGTTTCTGTAAAATGGACTGGATATGGCTGCAGAGCGGCAACGAATATTAACGATGAACAGAGGGTCGGCGACTTTGAAGTCCACCCTTTACGAAGTGGGCGCTCGCAACGAAGTTGTGCTGGCGATCTCGGTTGCCTATAGCGGCGGCGCGGGTGCGCGCCTGAAGATTAACGATGCGGGCGGCGCCACACTGCTGGATACATCGGTAAAAGGCAGCGACTCAAATGCCGCGCTGCGGGCAGTGTTCGCATGGATGGATAAGCACGAATATCTTTCCGGACTAAGAGCCGCAGGCCACCGCCTGGTGCACGGCGGAGCGCGTTACACCGAGCCGCAGCGAATCACGCCGAGATTTCTGACGGCTCTCAAAAAACTTGTGCCGCTCGACCCGGATCATCTCCCTGCAGCGATTAAAGGAATAAGGTTTGTCGCGAAGAAATTCCCGAAACTCGCGCAAGTGGCGTGTTTCGACACGGCATTCCACAGTTCGCTGCCGACCGTAGCGAAAATGTACGCGCTGCCACGGCGATTTTACGACGAAGGCGTCCGGCGCTACGGTTTTCACGGCCTTTCTTTCGAGTACATCGTGGGCGAGCTGCGCAAGCTTGATGCGAGACTCGCCGCTGGCCGCGTGATCGTCGCGCACCTGGGCAGCGGCGCGAGCATGGTGGCGCTGCGAGACGGCAAGAGCGTGGATACCTCCATGGGATTCACGCCGCTGGAAGGACTGGTCATGAGTGCGCGGTCTGGGGATGTGGATCCGGGGCTGCTGCTGTATTTGCTCGCGGAGAAAAAAATGTCCGCGAAAGATGTCGGCACGCTTCTGAACAAGCAATCCGGCCTGTTGGGAGTATCCGGCAGCACGGGTGATATGCGCGAGCTGCAAGAGAAATCAAAAAAAGACCCGCACGCGGCCGAAGCGATCGATTTATTTTGTTATCGCGCGAAAAAATATATCGGCGGCTATGCTGCGGCACTGGGCGGCCTGGACGCGCTCGTTGTCACCGGGGGAATCGGAGAGCACGCTCCGGCCATTCGCGAACACATCTGCAACGGCCTGGATTTCTTAGGGATTCGCCTCGATGGTAAAGCGAATGCTGCCAATGCGCCCGTGATTTCCGCCCGCGACAGTCGCGTTAACGTGCGCGTCATACAAACCAACGAAGATCTGATGATCGTGCAGCACGTCATAACCGTTCTCGGCGAAAAAACGCGGGGAACGCAGTGAGGATGTCATGTTCATATTTGATGCAAAGTTATCCACCGCAATAGCAGCCCCACCGCCAAACCAGCAGCAGCCCGCACAGACACAAGCACCCACCACCACCGGCCCACTCTCCGCTGATTTGCTCGACAAAATGCAACGCTATTGGTGCGCCGCAAACTATCTGTGCGTCGGGCAAATCTACCTGCTCGATAATCCGCTGCTGCGCGAGCCGCTTACGAAAGCGAACATCAAGCCGCGGCTCCTCGGCCACTGGGGCACTTCCGCCGGACAGAATTTCATCTACGTGCATCTGAACCGGCTAATCCGCGAGACTGACGCCGACATCATCTATATCTCCGGCCCCGGCCACGGCGGCCCCACGCTGAACGCCTGCGCGTATCTGGAAGGCACGTACACGGACGTCCATCCGGAAATTACGCAAGATGCTGCCGGCATGCGCCTGCTTTTCCGTTCTTTCTCCACGCCGGGAGGGATTCCCAGCCACTGCGGCCCGCACACGCCGAATTCCATGCACGAAGGCGGCGAGCTAGGCTATTCCCTGGTGCACGCGTTCGGGGCGGCGTTTGATAATCCCAATCTAATTGTCGCGTGCGTGGTCGGCGATGGCGAAGCGGAGACCTGCCCGCTGGAGGGAAGCTGGAAGGGTGTGAAGTTTTTGAATCCGGCGCGCGACGGCGCCGTGCTGCCAATCCTGCATCTGAACGGCTACAAGATTTCCGGGCCCACCGTGACCGCGCGCTGGAACGATGACGAGATTTCAGCCTTCTATCGCGGCTGCGGATACACACCATACTTCGTCGAAGGCGACGATCCCTCAATCGTGCATCAACAGCTAGCCGAGGCGCTGGATCGTTGTTACGCGGAGATTCGCGCGATTCAGAAGGACGCTCGCGCGGACGGCGCAAAGGGTAAGGCGACCCTTCGGCCGTGGCCGATGGTCATCCTGCGCACGCCGAAAGGCTGGACGTGCCCGAAAGAAGTGGACGGCATCCCCATCGAAGGCACATTCCGCGCGCACCAGGTGCCGCTCTCGAACGTCTGCGAAGAACCCGCTCACTTAAAATTGCTGGAAGAATGGATGCGAAAATATCAACCCGACAAGTTATTCGATCAGAACGGCCGGTTGATCGCGGAACTCGCAGCGCTCGCTCCGGATGGAAACAAACGCATGGGGGCAAGCCCGCACGTCAACGGCGGCCGCGTGCTGAAAGCGCTCGATCTTCCAGATTTCGCGCACTATGCGCTCGAAGTCCCGGGTCCCGGCGAAGTCGTGGCGGAAGCGCCGCGCAAGCTCGGTGAATATCTGCGCGACATCATCAAACAAAATCCGGCGAATTTCCGGCTCTTCTGTCCCGATGAAACCAACTCCAACCGCCTCAACTCCGTGTTCGAAGCGACCAATCGCTGCACCATGGAGCAAACGGTTTCGATTGACGACCATCTCGCTCCGGATGGGCGCGTAATGGAGGTCCTCAGCGAACATTTATGCGAAGGCTGGCTGGAGGGCTATCTGCTCACCGGGCGGCACGGGATGTGGTCTTCCTACGAAGCTTTCGCGCAAGTGGTGGATTCGATGGTCACGCAACATGCGAAATGGCTGGAGCAATGCATTGATTTTCCGTGGCGACGTCCGCTCGCGTCTCTAAATGTTTTTATCACGGGCCACTGCTGGCGCAACGATCACAACGGTTTCAGTCATCAAGCTCCCGGCTTCGTGGACAACGCGCTGCAACGCCGCAGCGAAGTCGCCCGCGTTTACTACCCACCCGATGCCAATTGCCTGCTCAACGTTGTCGATCACTGCCTGCGCAGCCGCAATTACGTCAACGTGGTCACCTGCGGCAAGCAGCCCCAACTGCAATGGCTCACGTTCGACGAAGCGCTGGCGCATTGCTCGCAGGGCGCGTCCATCTGGAATTTCGCAACGAACGACGGCGGCACGCAGCCGGACATCGTGCTGGCGTGCGCCGGCGATGTGCCCACCATCGAAGCTTGCGCCACTTCCTGGCTGCTACAGAAACATGTCCCGGGAATCAAAGTGCGCGTAGTGAACGTGGTGGATCTCAACGCACTGATGAGTCCCGACGACCATCCGCACGGCATGGACAATATTTCATTCGAGGCGCTATTCACGCGCGATGTGGACGTGGTCTTCGCGTTCCACGGCTATCGCTGGATCATTCACAGCATGGTGCACGGCCGCGCGAACGAAGGCCGTTTCCACGTACGCGGATTTAACGATCGCGGGACCACCACCACCCCGTTCGATATGGTGGTGCTGAATAAAATGAGCCGGTATCACCTGGCCATTGATGCGCTAAAGCATGTGCCGCGGCTGCGCTCGCAGGCTTCCGACGCGATTGATATGTTCAACCGGAAATTATACGAACACCACGCGTACATCCGCGAACATTTCGAGGACATGCCGGAAATTCGCAATTGGCATTGGACGAAAGATTTCAGCGAGCCGAGCGCTCCGCCGCCGCTGGCGAAAGACCAGCCGCGCGGGCAATCGTTCAGCGACGCATAGACGCGAGCTTTCTATTGTGTGCCGCTTTTTTGGGGGTAGCGGCGCAGCAGCCAGTTCCAGCGAATTACCAGTAGATCGCGGAACATCATGACGCTATCGCGCAGCACGTGAACTTTCGTGGCAGGGTCATGCGCCCAGCGCACCGGCACCTCGGCGATGCGCAAGCCGTGGCGCTTGGCGAGAAACAGAATTTCCGGATCGAAGCCGAAGCGTTCGATGCGCTGCTGTTCGAAGATAATGCGCGAGCGCTCTCGCCGGAAAATCTTGAATCCGCACTGGGTATCGTGAAACGGCAGGCCGGTAATCACGCGCATCAATTTGTTGAAGACGATGCCGGCGAACTCGCGATGGCGCGACTGGTGAATCGAAATCAGCGAGCGGTCCAACGCGCGCGAGCCAATTGCGATGTCGTTTCCGGCAGCGATCGCCGCCAGCAGCTTTTCGATCTCCTCAATTGGCGAAGACAAATCCGCGTCGGTAAAGAGCGCCAGGCGGCCGCGCGCTTCGAGCATCCCGTGCCGCACGCTGTAGCCTTTCCCGCGGTTCTCTCGATTCGAAACGAACCGCACGCTCGGCATCTCTTGCGACCATTCTTCGGCAATTCGCGCAGTGCCGTCCTTCGACCCGTCATCCACAATCAGAATTTCCAGCTGGTTCAAGCTGATTTCCGGCGCGACGCCAGGCGGCACGCGGCGTCCCGCAAAATATTCGCGAATGCGCGAAAGTGTGCGCCCGAGCCGGCCCTCTTCGTTGTAGGCGGGAATGATGATGGAAAGTTCAGGCGCAGAGACCGGGGCGTTCATCGCGCCGCGGATCCCAGGACTGCATTCGGAAGACTGTCCGGCCAGCCGTGCCGCCCCAGCAGTGGCACGAAGCGGCAAGCCAGCAGTGATTCCTGCGCCAGGCCGCCGGCGCGCTTTACGATTCGCAACATGCTTTGCCTTTCGGAATCGCCCACGGGAATTACCAGGCGGCCACCTTCGGCGAGCTGTTCGACGAGCGGAGGGGGAATTGCCGGCGCCGCGGCTGACACAAGAATGGCATCATACGGCGCGCACGCGAGCCAGCCAAGCGAGCCATCCGCTTCTTCGATGCGCACATTGGCGTAACCCAGGCGCGCCAAGCGCTCGCGAGATGCCTCGGCAAGCGACGGCCGCAATTCCACCACGACTACATCTCGCGCTAGCAGCGACAGCACCGCCGCTTGATATCCACAGCCGCCGCCAATTTCCAGCACGTGCTCACCGCCGCTGAGTTGCAGAGCGTTGGACGCCGCCGCGACGATGAAAGGCTGCGAAATTGTCTGCCCGCTGCCGATGGGCAGCGCCTCATCTGCATAGGCTGAAGATTGTGCCGCAATCGGAACGAATTCGTGACGCGGGACCGCGGCCATCGCCCCCAGCACGCGCGCGGAAATGATGCCACGCGAGCGAATCTGCCGCGCCACCATTTCGTTGCGTGCCGCCGCGAAATCCGGAATCGCGCCGGAGGAAGAAATGCCTGTAGCGGTCATCGGCGCGAGATCCTGGTGACGCCGCCGCGAACCGCGCTTCGCGTGACGCTACCAACGTAAGCATGCGCCGCATTTTTCATGGCAGCGCTGCGTAAGAGAATGTTCACCTTTGAAAAGTTATCACAGCCGGCGGCGGACCTGCCACCGCCGCGCCAACCGCGAATCGCGCCGGCGAATTGCATCTGCCGCCCACGTTCGATACGATTCCTAGATTCGCATGCGAGGCCAGAAACGATAGAGAGCCTGCGGCGAACAACAGGAGAATTCCATGAAGCTACTTACAGCCGTGATCGCCGGCCTGTTATGTGCGGCGGGACCGGCGCTGGCGCAAGCACCCGCGTCCAGCACACCACCAACAGCGACGCCGCACGCTACACCGGGACAGGCGGCTCCCGCGAAGCCGGCCGCGCAGACACCAGCGGCGCAAACTCCGCCCGCGCCAGCCGAAAAAATAGATCCCGCAAAAGACGCTGCTATCCGGCATTTGATGGACATTACCGAAAGCTCGAAAATGGGTGAAAACATCGCGAACTACATAACCACTCAGGTGCACAACGGCGCGGGCCGCGCGATTCCGGCGGACCAATTGCCGAAATTCATGGCCACGTTCTCGCAGAAATTCACCGCCGACCTTCCGCCCACCGCTGTTAATGACGCGATTGTATCCATATACGCGAAGCACTTTTCTCTAGACGACATTCAGGTGTTGACCAAGTTCTACGAATCGCCCGTCGGCCAGCGCATCGTGAAGGAAATGCCGGATGTGGACCAGCAGATGCGCGTCGCCGGCCAGCAGATTGAAACCATTGCGGCGCTCGGCGCGCTGCGCAGCATGCTGGACGAGTATCCGCAATTGAAACAGATGCTGCCGGCGGATAGCTCGGCACCTGCGCCGTCGGGCGGGCCGGCGCCCGCTCCAGCGACGCCAGGTCAGGGAACGAAGGCTCCATCGTCGTCGTCACCGCCACCACCTTCGACTCTGAAGCCGGCAGCGCCTGAACGGTAGAATATCTATAAGCACCGGGCTGGGTACGCAGGAGGTCCGATGATTTTGCGAGACGAAACCAGATCGATCGGGAGGAGGCTCTTCGTTGCGAGCCTCCTCTTTTTATTTGTTGTGGGGACGGCGGGGAGTCTCGCGCTGGGTGCTGCGCCGCAGCAATCCTCATCCATCACAGTTTCCGCGGCGATCAGCCTGAAGGATGCGCTGGACGAACTCGGCCCCATCTTCCAAGTGCAGCAACATCGCAAGAACGGCGGCAGCGGTACGGCCGTTACCTATAACTATGGCGGCTCCGGAACACTGGCGCGGCAAATCGAGCAGGGCGCTCCGGTGGACGTTTTCTTTTCAGCTGCCGAAAAACAAATGGACGAGCTGGCCGCGCAGGGTTTGATTGTGGCGGATACGCGGCGCGACTTGGTGGGCAACGCGCTGGTGCTGATTGTGTCGGCGCAGGCAACGCCGGTGGTGCACAATTTTCAGGAGCTCACTGGCTCGGCCGTGAAGACGATCGCGCTGGGCGAGACCAGCACCGTGCCGGCGGGAATGTACGCGCGGCAGACGCTGGAGCACCTGGGCCTGTTCGCAGCAGTGGAAAAGAAAATTGTGTACGCGAAAGATGTTCGCGCCGTGCTCACCTACGTGGAAACGGGGAACGCGGATGCGGGCTTGGTCTATCAAACCGACGCGAACACGTCGACGAAAGTGCGCGTGATCGCTATAGCGCCTGCGGATTCGCACGATCCGATTCTGTATCCCGCGGCGGTGTTGCGCGACGCAAAAGACAAAGCCGCGGCGCGCGCATTCGTGGAATTTCTGCAAGGACCCGACGCGCGCGCGGTCTTCCAGAAATACGGCTTCACCTCCGCGGAAAAATCAGCCGTAAAGAACTGATCCAGCTACAATCCTCTCGCGATGGATTGGTCTCCTTTGTTGATCTCGCTGGCCACCAGCCTGGTGGCGACGGCCGTCACCCTGGTGGCCGGATTGGCCGCGGCTGCATGGCGCCAGAATCGCGCGGGCGCCGGAGCGGCGCTGATTGACGGAATTTTTATTCTTCCGCTGGTGCTGCCGCCGACCGTGGTGGGATTTCTTCTGCTGCTGCTTTTCGGCCGCAATGGCCCGCTGGGCAAGCTCCTGCTGCAGTTTGGCGCGAGCGTGGTGTTTTCGTGGCCTGCCACGGTGATCGCCGCAACTGTGGTGGCCTTTCCGCTGATGTACATCACCGCGCGCGCCGCCCTGGAACAAGTGGACCCGCATCTGCTGCAGGCGGCACGCACGCTGGGCGCGTCCGAGGCTCGCATTTTTCGCGAGGTGGCGCTGCCGCTCGCGTGGCCCGGAGTGCTGGCCGGCACGATTCTCTCTTTTGCGCGCGCGCTGGGAGAATTCGGCGCCACTCTGATGCTCGCGGGAAATATTCCGGGGAAAACCGAAACCATTCCTATTGCGATTTATTTTGCGGTGGAAGCCGATGAAATTCAGCGCGCCATGGCGTGGTGCGCAGTGGACGTGGGCATCTCCATCATCCTGCTGGGAGGGCTTTACTACTGGACGCACGCGCAGCGACTGCGCCGCGAGCGCTGGGGGCAACACTGACGTGACTCTGGAAGTCGAGATCGAAAAGAAGCTGGCGGAATTCACGCTGGACGTAGCGTTTCGCGCAACGGAAACGCCGCTGAGCGTGCTGGGCGCGTCGGGTGCGGGAAAATCCATGCTGTTGCGCTGCATTGCCGGTCTGGAAAAACCTGGCCGCGGACGCATCACGCTGAACGACCGGGTGCTTTTCGATTCGGCTCGGCGCGTGGGGATTCCGGCGCGCGAGCGGCGCATCGGCATGCTGTTTCAGAATTACGCGCTGTTTCCGCATCGCACCGTCGCACAGAATATTGCCTTCGGGCTGCACGATTTGCCGCACGATGAGCAGTCCACGCGAACCGCTGCGCTGGTTTCGCGCACGCACCTCGCGGGGCTTGAGCAGCGTTACCCGCGCGAATTATCAGGCGGCGAACAGCAGCGCGCAGCACTGGCGCGCGCGTTGGCGATTCAGCCGGAAGCGCTGCTGCTCGATGAGCCGCTCTCAGCTCTGGATACGCACCTGCGCGGGCAGGTGGAAGCGCAGCTCCAGGAAACATTCGCGACCTTCCGCCGGCCGGCGCTGCTGGTGACGCACAACATGGAAGAAGCGTATCGCCTGGGCGAACAATTACTCGTGCTGGCGCGCGGGCGTGTCGCGGCGTTTGGCTCGAAGGAAGAGATTTTTCGCCGCCCGCCGAGCTCCGAAGTCGCGCGGCTGACAGGCTGCAAAAATATCTCGCGTGCCCGCGCAAATCCAGACGGCACCGTCGAGGCGCTTGAATGGGCTTGTCGCCTGCGCCTCGCACAAATGCCGGCCACGCCGCCGAACTTCATCGGCATTCGCGCACACCACATCGATTTTCTGGAAAGCGCCGCCGAAGCGGCAACCGACTCAAATGTTCTTCGCTGCTGGATTGCGCGCACATCAGAAACGCCCTTCCGCATCACGCTGTTTCTGAGTCTGGACCCCGCGCGCGCCGAGGCAGGCGAGGCCCACCTGCAAGCGGAAGTATTCAAAGAGAAATGGGAACGTTTTCGCGACCGGACGCAACCGTGGCGCGTGCGCCTGGCACCGGAATCGCTTTTCACAATGGCGGAGTGATTTAATTCGTCAGTGGAAGTGCTTCACGAACTTGACGTCCAGGCCGTAGGTGCCGTTGATGTCGCGCAGAAAGACAATCGAAAGATCGCGCTTCACGTGGTATTCCACTTGGATCAGCTGTTCCTGGTCAGACGCGGCATTGGAAGAATAAGTGACCGTGAGATCCCGCGTGATCTGCTGCTCAATCGTGACGCGCGCGGAAGCGTTCGACTCCGTAGCCGTGCCGGCGAGGAACGGATCAATCCGAAAATGGCTGATGCCGAAAAGATGTTCGATGCGCCCGCCGACGCCGCTGGAAACCGCTTCGGACAGCAGGGCAGTGGCTCCGTAGTTCGAGCCCGCCGCTGTGGAACGCAACGCGCTTTCTTGGCCGGTGCTGCCCAGCGCGAGCAAAGCGATAATGTCTGTGTCCGGCAGCGGCGGGTCCGAACGATAGCTCAGCGAAAGTTTGCTGGCGCGGCCTGAGAAATTGATGGTCACCAGGTACTGGCTGATCGTGGATGTCGCTTCAATGTTCAGTTCCGGATCCAGCTGAAATGGGTTGGCGAAATTCACGTCGCCGCGCGTCAGCGTAAAGGTATTTCCGCGGAACGACATTTCACCGCCCAGCAAGTGAATGTGCCCCAGCAAAATGGGCCGGTCCCACGTGCCGCGCAAATGCAAATCGCTGTCAATTTCCACCTGCGCGCCGGTCCATTCGATGCGCGCGCCCGGACTGGTGTGCGCCGCCACATCAAACGTAAGATTTCGCATGAATGCAGAAGACGCGGCGCCGACAGCGGAGGTATCCGGCGATGCGCCAAAAAACGAAGTAATGTCCGCGCCCGGCGCAAAGAGCAGCCGCTTCAGCTCCACGTTTCCGCTGAGCACGGCGCGCTCGGTGGTCCCCACCAGCTGCAACGTGCCGCCTGTCAGCCAGCTCATCCCCGCCGGATAACGGATGCGTACCTGCGGCGTCCGCGCATAAATTTCGTAGCGCGTGGGCCCTTCTTCGCCGTACGTCACGCTGCCGTTCAAGGTCAGCTGCCCGCCGCCGGAATCCGCGGTGACATTTTCAAAAAGCAGCCGGCTGCGATCGAAAACCAGGTCACCATTCAAGTGGCTCAGTCCCACGGGAAAATCGGAGTAGTTCGCGGAAGCATCGCGCACCGTCGTTCGCCCGGTGATGCGCGGCTTGGACATCGTGCCTTCAATCGCCACGTTCACGTTGGCTTCGCCCGTTGCGTGCAGCTCCGGCATCAGTCCTTTCAGCAGGCCCAGGTTTACCGCGCCGGTGACGCTCACGTGCACCGGCCGTTCGCGGTCAAACCGCGCCGAGCCGCTGATCTGAAAGTTCGAATCCGGCCCGCGCAAATGCGCCTGCGCGATGCGAATTTCGTTCCGGTGATACGTGAATTGCAGCGGCCCATCGTTCTGCAAGGAAATAAACAGATAGCTCAACGAGATCTGCGAGATGTCCGCATTCACCTCGATGGAATCCGGCTTGCGCAGCGCGCCCGCCAGCGTGAAATTTCCGTCCACCACGCTGTGGCCCGTCAGGTTTTTCAAGTGGAAGCCGGCCGTAAAGAGCGGATCCAGATCGAACTGCACCACCGAAAGCTTCCCGGAAATATCCTCGTCGCCCGAAAATCCCACGCTGAGCTCGCCCCGTAATTGTCCATGCGAGCCTTCCGAATTGAGCGCCACGCGAACGTTGTGTCCGTCCGAATCCAGCTGCCCATGGAAATCGCCTTCCTCGTCGGTACCGATTTTCAAACCCAGCACATGAAAATCGCCTTTTCCAAAGGGCGCGCGCACAGGCCCGCTGCCATGCAGGGCAAAATCAAGCCGCCCTGCAAGCGGCAGCGCGGTATTTTGCAGCGCCTGAATCTTGTCCAGCTGAATCCCGGCGCCGGCCAGATTGAATTCGATGTTTTCTTCCTTCGGATGATAGAAAATATCTCCCGCGACGCGCCCGGTATCGCGCCGCAACTCCGCGTGCGAGAGCCGCACCTCGTCGCGCGCAAAATGCAAGGCGCCGCCCAACCGGTCGAAGTGCAGTCCTTTGGTTTGAATATCTTCTAGAGTGAAATTGCCATCCAGTACGGGCTCAGCGCTGGTTCCGCTGCCGTTCAACGTCGTGGAGATTGAAGCGGTGAAAGGGTAGCTGGTGCCCAGCATGGACTGCACGTCGTCGCTCGGTGCGTGCTCCGTCTGCACGGCAAGCGACCAAGTGCTATGCGGAACAAAACTCCAGTCGCCATCCAGCTGCATGGAAAGATCCAGATTGAAGGAAGCCTGCCCGCGCCGCACCACGGCCTTGGTCAGCTTGAAATCATCCAGCGAATAATCCAGGTCGCCGTAAATCTCATCCCATTGATACGTGGCGTAATGCGCGTTTGCCGCGCGAATGTGTCCGGAAAAGGTAGGCCCGGCAATGGGACCGAGGATGCGGCCGCGAAACTTGACGCTGCCCGCGATGCGAGTGGGCACCGCATCCACGCCGCGCAGGCGGTTGATAAAATCGTCCCACTCCACCAGGTTCTCCGCTTCCAGTTTCAATTCCAGCGCGGTGTCGCGGCCGCTGAGCGGCCCGCTAAATTCGATTTGCGTGTTCGGCGTGGTGATTTCGCTGTCGGTGAGCGCGAAAGTTTCGGAATCTTCCGAGTAGTCGTAAAAAATCCGCGCTGTCACCGGAATCATTCCCGGCGTCAGCACCGCGGGCGGCGACCAGCGCGATTCGCCCTTGGTAGTAAAATGTTTGAAATTGGCCGTCCAGGTGTTGTACGAATCCACATCAATGCCGCCGTCCCAGTGCAGGGTATCAATCGGGAAATCCGTGTTATTCACCGCATGAATGGCTTCTGCCAAGCTCGCGTGATGAAAATGCGTTTGCGTGCGGAATGCCAACGTAGGTAAATCCATTTCCAGATGGCCGTCCAGCGAGCCTTCCAGCGCCCGAATCGCCAGATTTTCCACTACCAGTTTTTTTTTCGCGATAACGTAATTCCCGGTGGTTTCGATATTCGTCGCATGGAACCACTCATATGGCATTTTCACGTCGTGGCCATCGAAGTGGCCGCTGCCGCTCCAATCACCCGAAGCGTAGCGAGCGTCACCGGAAAAATCGGCAATCAGGTCCGGGGTGAGCGGCTCACGAAATATTTTCCGCACATCCTCCAGGGACAGCCGGCCGCGATAGTGCATATTCCATTCCGCGCGCGCAAAACTGGGCAGCTCGGCGCGCAGATTCAATTCGGAGTGCAGGGTTTTCCAAACCAGTTCGTCCAGTTCAAAGGAATCATGGTGCAATACAAATTTCGTGGATAGATCGAAGCGCAAGGGCACGTCTTTCTGTAAATCCAATTCCACCTGGTTCCACGTCAAGTTTCCGACGTACGCCGCATTGCCCTCGGCAGGCATCACGTATTGCAATAGAAACGCTAGATTCTGCCCCTTGATCTCCAAGGGAACTTTGCGGTCGTTGATGTTCGCGCTGCCGTCGCGCAATTCGACCTTGCCGATGCGCAAATTGAACAGCGTGTCCTGCCAGGGACCCGTATCCCGATGCACTTTCGGAGTGGGGACATTGCTGTGGCCGTCTTTTTCATAGCGCACGGCTATTTCGGGGCGCTCCACCAGCAGTTCGTCTATCTTAAATTGCCGGTGCAGAAACGAGAGCACGGTGATGCCTACCTGCACGCGGTCCGCGTGGAACAGCGGGGGCTCGCTGGAAGTTTCCAGGCCGTGCAGCGTCAGGTTAACGAGTTCCGCGTGCAGGCGCCACGCGTGCAGATGAAATCCACCCAGTTCCACGCGCGCGCCGGTTCGCTCCTCGAGCTGCTGGACCAGCACATCACGCGCCCAGCGCTGCGCGATTCCAAACTCGACAATGCAAAACACTATCGCGGCTGCGGCGCCGATCAATAGCGCCACGGCTGCAAGGCCATGTGGCCAGCGAAGCTTCATGAACCGCTCCCCGGCGTCACAATGTCAATCTTCAGCTTGTCTCGCGATTCGCTCAGCCATTTCGCGGCGCGATCGCTGATTGCACGCTGAATCAGCACTTCGCGTATGGTCTCGTCCACGTCATCCAGCGGCGGCACCGGCTCGTTGCGCGCCTTCAATTGCGGCGAGAATTCGTCGCGGTAATAAGTCTCCACTTGCTCGTCGCTCACCTGCGCTTCCGGCCGAAAACGGTAGTCAATGAACCGCGCAAGATATAGCTGCTGGGCGACCATGCGACGCACGGCTGCTTCCGTCAGCCCGGCGCTCGCGCAGCGTTTCTGAAAATCCTCCGGCGATGGGAACTGTTTCACGAATTCTGCGTAGGCGCGATCCACGTCCGCCGCCGGAGGTTGTGCGTACTTCGTCGCGGTCGCCTCGCTGCGGATCAGCCATTGGTCGCTGAGCTCGCGAATCAATTCCGCGCGCGGTTTCGATTTTCCGTCCACCAGCAGCTGGAATGCGGCGAGTTCGCGCACCTCGCTTTCGGTGATGATGTCGTCCTCAATGCGCGCCGCCACGCCATCCACTTGCTGCGTATCCGGAGAGCCTGACGAAGCCGAGGAATTTGACGAGCCCGTCACCCCTGGCGCCGGGGTCATTTCCGAATTGGTGCCGGTCTGCGCGCTGGCGCGATTTGCAGCGAATCCCAGCAGCCACGCCAACAACCCGCAAATGAAAATCGCGCTTCGCATCAGAACACGGGGCCGATATTGAATGAAAAACCAAAATGAGAAACGCGAAAATTCGTCGTTGGAGGAATCGTCGGCGGTTGTGGCGTCACCGAATATTCCGCGGGATTCAGCAGGTAGCCAAAATCCACACGCACCGGGCCGATAGGAGTCGCATAGCGCACGCCAAATCCTATCGTGTGCGAAAAGTAATTCAGCTCGTTGGGTGAAGCGGATTTCCACGACAAATTAATGTGATCCACGTCGCTGTACACGTTACCGCCGTCGTAAAACAGCGTTCCGCCCAGGCGGTTGCCGATGAACGGCAGCCTCATCGGAAAACGCAATTCCTGGTTGAATATCAGTATCGCCAGGCCTCCGATGGGAAAACCGGTGCAAGGATCGCGCGGTCCGGCTTCGTTCAGGCTGAAGCCTCGCAACGATTGCGCGCCACCGGCAAAAAAACGTTCCGGCAGCGGAATGATCTCCCCCGTCGTGGTCGTGACGGCGCAATTCGTGGGCGCGTTCCCGGTAGT
>Ga0209655_10000178_pt1 | contig 23559 bp, 18 predicted proteins | sample BogFormECP03_OM2_FD_188236 | JGI IMG/M metagenome (GOLD analysis project Ga0209655, IMG submission 188236) | Bog forest soil microbial communities from Calvert Island, British Columbia, Canada - ECP03_OM2 (SPAdes) (version 2) | ecosystem: Environmental > Aquatic > Freshwater > Wetlands > Bog ...
GCAGCGAATGTAGCTCTTCTCTTGCGGAGTCGAGTGTCCAGTTGCGCGGATTTTCGAACGGAAGCTTCCAGTAACTGTCCTCGCGGGTTTTTCCGTCGCGCCACTCGAGCCAGTGCCCCGGAGCGAGTTTTTCGATTCCGTCCACGAGCGTCCAGGGACATGGGACGTAATTCACCGACAAGTAGCAATCGAGGCCGGCGAGGCTCAGGCGGCGGGCGAGTTCCGGATGGATGAAAAGCGCTTTCATCTCCGAGCCGAACAATAAATCTTGTCCGAGATGCGCGATATAGAGCGGTTTGATTCCGAGGCGATCGCGGGCAATTACCAGGCGGCGAGAAGATTCAGTCCACAGGGCGATGGCGAACATGCCACGCAGGCGTGAGAAGCATTGCGTGTCCCATTCGAGAAAGGCGTGCAGTAGGGTTTCGGTGTCGGAGTGTGATTTGAAACGATGGCCGAGGTTTTCCAGTTCGGCGCGCAACTCGAGGTGATTGTAGATTTCACCGTTGAAGACGATTACTGTGTCGCCATCTGGCGAAAAGATGGGCTGGTCGCCGCCCTCGAGGTCAATAATTTTCAGGCGCGTGGCGCCGAGGGAGCAGATTTCGGATTGGAAGACGCCTTGCTGGTCCGGGCCGCGATGGACGAGGGTCGCCGCGGCGCGCCGGATGCGGTCCGAATCGGGCGACCAATTTTTATGGGTGAAACCGGCGATGCCGCACAAATTCCAGCACTCCTCAGAGATTCGACTCTACCAATCGTAGCGACAGTTTAGCGCATCGTCCATATTATAGATGCTGCGGAACGGTTGCAGGTTTGGCGCGGGCGACCGCTACTTTCTGCCGAGGAATACGAGCGTGACGCCGATACAAACGAGGAGAACGCCGAGCCAGCGCCTGCGCGAGACGCGCTCACCGAGGAAAAACTGGCCGCCAAGTGCACCGGCGGCGTAGCTCAACGCAGTGACGGGCACGACGAAGCTGACATTTTCCATCGAGAGTGCGCCCAACAAGGAAAAGAACGCCACGGCCATCAACGCGACGCCGAGCCACATCCAGGGAACTTGAACGGCGCGCACCATCACACGCAGCAGCGAGCTGGGGCGGAAGTCGTGCACTTCGCCGATGGTTTTCATCGCGCGAGTGACGCACAGTTCGCCGGACGTGCCGGCGAAGACAATCAGAACCAGCAGCACAGTTTCCCAAGCCATTATATTTGCTCCGTGGTGCGCGGCGAGGTGTGGCCGACGATCAGCACGCCCAGGCAAATAACGCATACGCCGGCCCAACGCAATGGCGAAATCGGTTCTTTCAAAATGAAGTGCGCCTGCAGGGCGACGACGGCGTAGGCGATGGAGCCGGCGGGTTGAACGAAACTGTAATCGGCCCAGGACAAAACCAGCATATAGCATGCGAAAAACATCAGCTGGAGCAGGATGCCGAGCCAAATGAACGGCGACTGGAGAATTTGTAAGAAGACGTGGACCAGGTCCGCGGGTTGGTGCAGCGAAATGGCGCCGATTGTCTTCATGCCTTTGCTGAGAGAAACGTTGCCGAGCGGGCCGAACAGGATCATGAAAAATATCAGGACGAAAGTTTTCAGGTGCAAGCCCGCGGATGACGTCATGCGGTGCGCGGCCGTTCGGTGCACGAGGCGCGGTGATGCGATGCGATCACAGGGAATGGATGCGGATTTATTGACATGGTATGCAAATTATTTTACTCGATTTATGGAGGCAGTGGCTAGTGATGAGTGACTGGTGGCTGGAAAAGAGCGAGACTCCCGCTGTGACGCAGAATGGAAAATTTGTTCAGCGCGAAACACTTGGCGGGTTGCGCGGGGCGACGGCGGTGAGTTTGCCATCGCGGAGGTAATAGTTGATGCCGCGCCAGCGGATGGTGTGGCGGGTGAAGCTGGCCAGCCAGATGGCGAAGGCCATGGCGTCCCACAGAGGGATCAGCGCCATTTTTTTCCAGACGCGCGGTTGCTTCATTCCCCAGATGCCGATTAGCCAGGTCATGATGAGGCGCAGGAATAAGTAAACCCCTAGATATGTGGCAGCCACTGCAAACGAGGGGTGGATCGCGATGGCGACGAGGGACCACGGCAATCCCCACGTGAAAATGAGGCCGAGGTGGCCCCAGGGGCGCATCAGACGCATGACCGTCATCCAGCGCAGGCGTTTGTAAAGAAATTCGCGCAGAGAGTCAAAATCCGCGACGGAATGCACGACGTAAGGCAGAAGTTTTACTTCGTAGCCTTGCTCGGCAACCAGGCGGCCGGCGTACACGTCGTCCGCGGGACGGTCTTCAATCGTCGGGTAGCCGCCATAGCCTGCGACGGCTTTGCGCGTGGTGACGATGGTTTGGCCGAAGGTGAATTTGATGCCGTCGAGTTGCCAGGCGACCATTACGCCGGCGAAGAAATCGGAGATCATGCCGATGGATTGCAGCCTCTCGGTGAGATTTCTTTCTTCCGTGGAAGAATAGAGGCAGGTGGCCGCGCCTACGTGCGGATCGCGGAAGGGCGAGATGACGGTGCGGAGATAGTCAGGCCCGACGCGCACGTCGCTGTCGGTGATGACGAAGTATTCGTGCTGGGCCTCGGCGACTAAGCGAGTGAGGCGCGCCACTTTGTCGTTCACCGCATCGCGGCCGGAGCCGAACAGCAGGCGGATGCGACGCTGGGGAAAATCGCGGATTAGCTTTTCAAGAACCGGGAGCGTAGGGTCGCCAGGATCCACGCAAAAAACTATTTCGTAATCGGGATAATCCTGGCGGCAGAAGCTAGCGTAATTTTCGTAGGCTTCCGCGTCCAGTCCTTTTACTGGCTTCAGGCAGCTGATGGGAGGGGTGAAATCAGAATTTGGTGCAGCATCGTCGCGCGAGGCGCGGAAATAGCGGACCGTGCTGTAGAGAGAGAGCAAGTAGTAGATGAACGGAATTGCTGCGAGAGCCAGGAATGCGTATGCGACAACCGTCAAAATCTCTTTACCTCTTAAAGGACGCGGGAATCGTTCGGGCGGAAAATCCTAACACGAAACGGGGAAAGTAGTTCCGGGGAGCGTATCTCGTTTGGCTGGCGCGACCTACGATCTTAAAAATTGAGCCGCGCACCGGAGCCCGCGAAGTTGGTAACACGGCTGTAACACGATTACGATATGATTTTTGACTGCAAGGACGTCATGAAAAACAACGATGTAGCGCACCCACAATACATCTTAAACCGGCACCATTCGTGGATGCAATTCAACGAGCGAGTGCTGGAAGAGGCGCGTGACGCAAAGAATCCGCTGCTGGAGCGCGTGAAGTTTTTGGCGATCACCGCGAGCAATCTGGATGAGTTCGTCGAGGTGCGCGTGGCGGGCATTCTGCAGCAGGTGGAGCACGGAAACTGCGAGCCCGGTCCGGATGGGCGCGTGCCGGCGGAAGTGCTGAAAGAGTTGGCGGAGAAGATTCACAGCTTCGTGAAGGCGCAATACGACTGCTGGCGCGAAGAATTGCTGCCAGCGCTCGCCACGGAATCGGTCCGCGTCGTGAGCTGGAAGAAGTTGGGTCCTGCGGCGCGCTTGTATATTGAAAATTATTACATCAAGTCGGTAGAGCCGCTGCTGACGCCGGTGACGGTGGATCCGGCGCATCCGTTTCCGCACGTACTGAACAAAGCGCTTTGCTTGGCATTTCTGCTGAAGCGCAAACGCCGCGGCGGGCAAACATATCTGGGAGTGGTGACGGTGCCGCGCGCGCTGCCTCGGCTGGTGCTGCTGCCCGCGAAAGATGGGACCGTCGAATACGTGTTCTTATCCGATGTGATCCAGGCGTTTGCGAACCGCTTGTATCACGGTTACGAAGTTCTTTCAGCCGCGGCATTTCGCGTGACGCGCAATAGCAACTTGTATCTGGAAGAGGAAGAATCGCGCAGCATCATGGACACGGTGGATGCGCAACTTCACCGGCGGCGCAAGGGCGAGGCAGTGCGGCTGGAAATTGAGGCGAGCGCGAATCAGGAAATTATTGACCGGCTGGTGGCGAATTTTCGCTTGGCGCCCTGGCAGATTATTCGCGTAGACGGGCCGCCGAACCTGGCGCGCATTTCGTATTTGTACGATCAGGCGCCGCGTCCGGATTTGAAGTTCCAGCCATTCGTGCCGCGCGAGCTGGCGCTGAAGCCTGGGGCGACTTCGCTCTTTGAGATGATTCGCAAACGCGATTTGCTGCTGCATCATCCATACGATTCGTATTCGGCGGTGGTGCGGTTGATCGAGAGCGCGGCGAAAGATCCGGACGTGCTTTCGATCAAGCAGACTTTGTACCGCACCAGCGAGAATTCGCCGATTGTGCGAGCGCTGATCGAGGCGGCGGCCAAAAAAGAAGTGGCTGTGGTCGTGGAATTGAAAGCACGATTCGATGAGGCTTCGAATATTCGCTGGGCGCGCAATCTACAGGAAGCAGGCGTGCAAGTATTCTACGGAGTGTCGGGGTTGAAGACGCATTGCAAGCTTGCTTTGATTGCGCGGCGAGAGAGCGATGGGCAGATCCGGCGTTACGCGCATCTGGGCACAGGAAATTACAATCCTTCGACGGCGCGTTATTACACCGACTTGAGCCTGCTGACGAGCGACGCGCACATTACTCATTCCGTGCATCACGTTTTCAATTATTTGACGGCTTATTCGGAGCGGCCGAACTACGAGCCGCTGTTTGTGGCGCCGCTGAACTTGGGCAAGAGCTGTCTGAAATTGATCGAGCGCGAGACGGCACATGCGAAGGCGGGCCGGCCGGCGTTTATTTTTGCGAAAGTAAATGCGCTGCTGGACGAAAAAACAATTCAAGCGCTGTACCGCGCTTCGCAGGCGGGCGTGAACATCGAACTCGTGGTACGCGGAGCGTGCGCGTTGCGGCCAGGGGTGCGCGGAATCAGCAGCCGGATTCGGGTGCGCAGTGTGGTTGGGCGATTTCTGGAGCACAGCCGGATTTTCGTTTTTGGAAACGGCGGGAAAACCGAACTCTATCTCGGCAGCGCGGATTGGATGCACCGGAACATTTATGAGCGCGTCGAGGTGATGTTCCATATACGAGACGTCGAATTGTGCAAGCAAGTGTTTGGCGAAGTGATCGAGCCGTATCTGGCCGATACGGAGAAGACTCGGATATTGCTGGCGGATGGGCGGTACGTGCGCGGCGGTGAGGCTGGGTCAGCCCTGCATTCGCGCAACGGATTTCGTTTTAATGCGCAGGAATTTTTGATTGGCCTGGCGGAAGGGCGAGACACGATCAGCGAGGTGCCGCGGCCGCCGAGTTTTTTGAAGTTGACGCATCCTGATAAAAGCGTTTCCTCAGTGTAGCTTGTAGCGCGTGGACCTATCCTTCCCGTTCTATGCGGAAGTTTCCGGAGTGCTGCAAATTTTCGCCGTATAATTGCAGCCCATGGAAGAAGGACTTTTTCAGCGCACAGTGAACTGGCTGCTGGGGCCGGAGGCAATCACCGAGAAACGGCCGGGGCATTTGTGGCCGCGTTGGATCTTTTTGCGCGCGCTGGGGCTGATTTATTTTTCCGCGTTTTATTCCCTGCTATTCCAGATCAAGGGGCTGATCGGGCCCAACGGCATCCTGCCGGCGGCGGATTATCTGCAGGCCGTGAATGCTGCGCTGCATTTGCAGAGCTACTGGACCGTGCCGACTTTGCTGTGGTTCGGAGCGAGCAACGGCGCGTTGATGACGCTATGTTGGGTCGGGCTGGCTGCGTCGCTGCTCGTGACGCTGAATTTGTCGCCGCGCGCGGGATTGCTGGTCTGTTTTCTGTGCTTTGTATCGTTTGTGAGCGTGGCGCGGGATTTTTCGGGCTATCAGTCGGACGGCATGTTGTTGGAAGCGGGGTTCATTGCGCTATTTTTCGCGCCGCCGGGCTTGCGGCCCGGGTTGGGCGCGCAGAACCCGCCTTCGCGCGCGAGCCTTTTTCTGCTGCAGTGGGAATGGTTCCGGATTTATTTCGAATCAGGCGTCGCGAAAATCGGAAGCGGAGATCTCGCGTGGCGGCAATTCACCGCGATGGACGATTACTACCAGAACGGGCCTCTGCCGACATGGATCGGCTGGTACGTGCAGCATTTGCCGCACTGGTTTCACGCAGGGGCGACGGTCTACACGCTAGTGGTGGAACTGTTGGTCGTGTGGATGCTGTTTCTTCCGAGGCGGTTTCGTATTGCATGCTTTTTTATCGTGACGCCGTTCGAGATTTCGATTATTGCGACGGCGAATTATACGTTTCTGAATTATCTGGTTCTGCTGTTGGGCGTGCTGCTGTTGGACGATCAGTTTCTGGATTGGATTGTGCCGTTGCGTTTCCGCGAGTGGATCCACGGAACGAGTTTGATGGCTGCGGCTGGTGCGACTGGAACGGCAGCAGGGGCGCCGAAACCCATGAGCGCGCGCGCGGAGTGGCGCGAGAGATTCACGCCGCTGCGCAGGTTGTTTGCGGGAGCATGCCTTGGACTGGTTTTTTACGCCACGACGGCGCTGCTGCTGTGGATGTTCATGCCTGGGCTGCCGCTGCCACAGGCTCCAGTGCAGGCGCTGGAGCCGTTTCGCATCGCAAATTCTTATGGATTGTTCGCGGTGATGACACACGAGAGATACGAGATCGAATTTCAGGGCACGATCGACGGAAAGACGTGGATCGCGTACCCGTTTCGCTACAAGCCGCAAGCGATTGATAAAGCGCCAGGAATTTACGCGCCGTATCAGCCGCGCTTCGAATGGAATTTGTGGTTTGCGTCGCTGGGATCGTGGCAGCAATCGCGCTTCGTGATCTGGACGGAAGAGCGTTTGCTTAAAAACGAGCCGGACGTGCTGGCGCTATTTGCGAGCAATCCATTCGCGAGCGCGCCGCCGCGCGAAGTGCGCACGGTGATTTATCAATACTGGTTCACGGACATGCGCACGAAGCGCGAGACCGGAAATTGGTGGAGGCGCGAGGAGTTGCGCCAGTACGCGCCGGCATTGGAGCGCGAAGCGGACGGCAAAATCGTGGTGCTCGATCTGGGCAGAGACGAACTTACCGAACCTTGATTTGCCTTACTGCCGGGGGAAAACGTACTGCGCAAGGAAAGCAAGTTTTGCCACACGCGCGCAAATCCGTTAGCCTGTGCGTGACCGTATGACACCCAGCCAACGCCATTCCGACGAACCACGAGAAGCGACCATCGCGGACGAAGTTACTCCGGAGCTGGTGCTCGCGCATCTGGCGACGCTTTCGCAGCCGGCCAGCATCCGGCACATCGCACATGGCATGGGATTGAAGCATCGCGGGCGGCGTTATTTGCCGCGGGTGCTGCAAAAGCTGAAGAAGCATCGCGAAGTGGAAGAGACGCAGGGCGGAAGATTCCGGCTGGCGGGGACTAAGCACGCGAAGAAGGAAGCGGCGGGGCAAGCTGCTGCGGCGAAACGTGTGCGCGCTGCGAATGTTGTGGCGGCGAGCGCGCCATTGGAGCAAGAGACGCCGAGTGCCGGTGCAGGAGCGGGTGCAGTTAGCGGCGGGCACGCAGGAGCCGGCGATGCGGAGCGCGCAGCATCCGCTGCGAAATCAAACGTCACATCGGGACGGGGACGCGATCCGAATCTTGTGTCGGGACGCATTGTGGCGCATCGCGATGGTTACGCCTTTCTGGTACCAGATTCGCCGATGCCACGGGTCGAGGGAGATTTATTCATCGGGCGCGATGGTTTAGGTGATGCGATGCACGGCGATCACGTCCTGGCGCGCATTGAGCGGCGGCGGGGCGACGGGCGGGCGGAGGGCCGCGTGGTGCAGATTGTGCAGCGCGAGCATCCGACGATCGTGGGATTGTTCCGCTACGGGCCGCACGGAAATGTGGTGCTGCCGTACGATGTGCGGATTTTGCACGAAGTGGTGATTCCTCCGGGTGCGGAACTGACGCAGGCATTGCGAGAAAAGCTTGGCGCGGCTGGTAGCGGCGGTACGGTCGCTCCGAACAGCAGAACACGAAGTGCGGAGCTGGATGGCGCGGTGGTGAATGTGGAGCTGACGCGCTTTCCGAAGGGCGGATTGGCTCCGGCGGGGCGCGTGATCGAAATTCTGGGGCGGCCCGGCGACATCGGCGTGGACGTCGAGATCATTATTCGCAAGCATCATCTGCCGAACATTTTTCCTGACGAAGTGCAACAAGAAGCACGCGCGACGCAAAAGCAGGTGGCCGAGACCGACCTTGCCGGGCGGCGCGATTTCCGGAATTTGCCGATTGTGACGATTGACGGCGAAACGGCGCGCGATTTTGACGACGCGGTACACGTGACGGAGCTGCCGAACGGCCACTACGAATTGCAGGTACACATTGCCGACGTAGCGCATTACGTCGCGCGCGGCTCGGGGCTGGATCGCGAGGCGCGGTTGCGCGGGACGTCAGTTTATTTTCCCAATCGCGCTGTGCCGATGCTGCCGGAGGAACTTTCCAACGGGATTTGTTCGCTGAATCCAAAAGTGGACCGGCTGGTGATGAGCGTGGTGATGGAGCTGGACCAGGCGGCAAAGTTGGTGCGGGCCGAATTCTTTCAAGGAGTTATCCGCTCGGTGGAGCGGATGACGTACACGAACGTCAACAAGGTGATCGAAGGCGACCCAGAGATGACGCAGCGCTATGCGCCGCTGGTGAGCGAGTTTCAGCGAATGAAGGCGCTGGCGTTGCTGCTGAACAAGCGACGGCGCGCGCGCGGGTCGATTGATTTCGATTTGCCGGAGGCCGTGATTGAGTTTGACGCTGAAGGGAGGATGCTCAGCATCGTCCGCAGCGAAAGGAACATCGCACACCGCTTGATCGAGGAGTTCATGCTGGCGGCGAACGAAGCCGTGGCCGAATATCTGGAAAAGCGCGGCGTGGCTTCGCTGCATCGCGTGCATGAAAAGCCCGATCCGAAAAAGGTCCTGGAATTCGAAGAGCTGGCGCACGCGTTTGGATATTCATTGGGCGTGGACGATCTGGCTGAGCGGCGCGTGGTGGTACGGCACGGGCGCGCACGTCCGCAGGCGCGCGGTGGGCGCGGACGCATGCGGCCGATGAGCGTGACCATGCCGGCGGCGGAGGAAGTGGACATACGGCCGCAGCACTACCAGAGGTTGACAGAAAAAATCGCAGGCAAGCCGGAAGAACGGATACTTTCCTACCTGATGCTGCGGTCGCTGAAGCAGGCGCGTTACGCGGTGGATGTGCTGGGACATTTTGCGCTGGCGACGAAGGAATACACGCATTTCACTTCGCCGATCCGGCGTTATCCGGATTTGATCGTGCATCGCGCGCTGAAATGGGCGCTGGAAAATCCGGATGTGGCGCCGCTGCGCGCGAGCGCGCCCAACGCCCGCACGGGGAAGGAAGAAACGGTGGCGGTGCTGGGGCCATATCGGCGCGTAGAATTGCAGGCTATCGCCGCGGAAAGTTCGGAGGCGGAGCGGCGAGCCGATGCCGCGGAGCGCGAGCTGATGGAATGGAAGACGGCGCAGTTCATGGAAAGCCATCTGGGCGAGGAATATTCGGCGCTCATTATTTCCGTGCAGAAGTTCGGATTTTTTGTGGAGCTCGTGGAGATTTTCGTCGAAGGTTTAGTCAGCATTGACCGGCTGGAGGAATTTACCGGGCAGAGATGCGCGTATCACGACCGCGACCATTCGATTGTCTGCGAGCCGTATCGCGGTTCGCGCCGCGGCGGAGGAGCGAGACGCGCCTTTCGGCTGGGGGATCGCGTGCGGGTGCGAGCCGAGCGCATCGATCCATTCCGGCACCGCGTGGAGTTTGCACTGATCGAAGACCTGGCAAGCGACGATCGTTGAAACTTCGGAGGTGGAAGATGGCGGTGAGAAAGTGCCCTAACTGCGGTGCGGTGATGCCGGCCGGAAGTGTTGCCGTGTATTCGTATGATCTGGTTTGCGCGAGCTGCCAGCATCCCTTGGCAGTTTCCGAGATCAGCCGGAACTTGGCGGCATTTGCCGGGCTGGCCGCTGGAGCGATCGCATGGTGGATTGCTACATTGCGATTTGCCACCCAGCCTGGAGCGTTGGGCTGGGTGTGGCCGGTGGTTCTGGGGTATCTGACGGCGAGCGTGGTGGCTGCGGTGGCGTTAATGTTTGTGGCCAATTTGGTATTAAGCGACGGCGATCCCACACCGCAGAGCGCAGCGGTTACCTCTCCAGTACATCATTAATATCAAAAGCTGACTTGTTGATTCATTCGTATATACTGCGCAGTCGGCGGGATGGCGGATTTCCGTTATTCGGCCGACTGAGGTGGAATGGCACGATACACCGCATTCGTGGGCAAGCGCGTGGAAGCGCATTATCGCGCGGGCGATTTGCAACTTTCGACGATCGGGACGCTGGCGTCGGATACGGGCAAAGCGATATTCGTGCAAGAGCGTTTTTCGTCAGGCGGAAAAGAGAAAATGATGCGCGTGGAAATTCCCTATGCGTACGTGATCCGGGTAGTTGAGGCGCGCGACGAAGCTGCACAGGCTCGCGCCGTTCCCAAGCCTGCAAAGAAAAAATAGGTTGCCGCAGGTGAAGTTCTCGCCGCTTTTGGTGTAATCCAATTTCGGAATCCTGAAATTGCCCGGTCCATTCGCATTTGCGCGCGCGCGCGGGTATATTTTTGTCCTGGTTCGGGAGGTACGAAATGAAACCGACGGTTGGATTGATTGGGCTGGGACTGATGGGCAAGCCGATGGGGCGCAACCTGCTGAAGGCCGGATTCCCACTGGTGGTGTGGAATCGAACGACGGCGCATGCGGACGAATTGGTGAGCGAGGGCGCGAAGCGCGCGGCGAATCCGCGCGAGACCGCGGCGGCGGCGGACGTGCTGATCAGCATAGTGAGCGATCCGCCGGCGCTGGAGGAAGTTTTGTGGGGCGCGCAGGGGGCGATGGAAGGTTTGCGGCGCGGCAGCATTTATATGGATTCGAGCACGATTTCACCGGAGCTGGCACGGCGAGCGGCGGCGGCATGCGGCGAACACGGAGTGGATTTTCTGGACGCGCCCGTGACGGGCGGCGACTGGGGCGCGAAAAAGGGCGAGTTAGTGTTCATGATCGGCGGAAAAGCGGAAGTGCTGGAGCGCGCGAGGCCGGTGCTGGAAGTGCTGGGGAAGAAATTCTTTTTGCTGGGGCCGAATGGGGCGGGTCAGACGGTGAAGCTGGCGATGAATTTGATTTTGGCGCTCGAGGTGGAGGCGCTGGCGGAAGCGTTGGCGCTGGCAACGTCTGGGGGCGTGGCGGGAGAAAAGTTGGTGGAGGTGATGCAGTCGAGCATGGCGCGCGCGGGAGTGCTCGACGTGAAAGCGCCGTTGATGCTGAAGAATGAATATGCCGCGAGTTTTCCGTTGCGCTTGATGCACAAGGATATGCGGCTGGCGCTGGAATTGGCGCGGCAGCAGGGTGTCAGTCTGCCAGCGGCGTCTGCGGCGTATGCTACTTACAGCGCGGTGAAAGACGCGTCGAAGGATGATCCGGATTATTCAGCCGTGGCGCGCTTTTGGAGCAAGACCGGGGGTTGACGTTACGGTTTGGCGTTGGGCGGGAAAAATGTGAGGGGAAGTTCGCGCGAGGTGCGCAGGCCGGCGTTGGCGGCCAGGATGGCCGGGATGGAGTTGACGACGACAGCGGCGGTGGCAACGTCACCATGCGTGCCGCCGGGGATCGTGAGAGTGAGATGCGGTTCGCCCTTTAGCGCGACGGTATCGGCGGGATGGCGCGCGCCGACATACATTTTGAGCTCCATGAAGATCTTTTCCTTTCCGGCGCAGACCCCGCGCGCGATTTGATGCACGCCGGCGACCTGGCCGGGCGCCACTTCCAGAAATTCAGTATTGATAATTTCTTCAGCGATTACAGGTTCGATGGTTTCCGAAATATCGTCCAGAGCAAAGCCCAGGCCATCGGCCACCATGGCGATGGATTCCGGAAGGCCGTGATGTTTGATGACGCCGGCGGCCACCTGCGTTTGGAATTCTTCGGGCGTCATACCCGCGCCGATTTTTTTCTGCAGCGGCAGGCGACGCTTGGAAGCGTCCACGATACGCACGGCGCTGAGCCAATCAATGCGCTGCGCGGCGGCGCTGAGAGTGAGCGCAAGCTTGTCCATCACGAAGCCGGGATTCACGCCGGTGCCAACGAGGGCCACGCCTTCTTCTTTTGCGGTGGCGTCTAGTTTCTTGGAAAGATCAGGGTGCTTGCGGAAGGGATACGCAAGTTCCTCGCAGGTAGAAACGATACAGCAGCCTGCGGCGATGCATTCGAGAAGCTGTTCCATCACACTGGTGAGGTAGGAAGAGGTGGAGTGGACGATCACATCTACGGGTTTTTCGAGCACGGGGGCGGCGTCCGGGGAAATCAGAACTCCCCAGGGCGCGTCGGCTGCGCCGACTATTTCGCCTAGATCGCGTCCGGCTTTGGCCGGGTCTTTATCAATCGCCCCGACGATTTCCAGGGAATCTTTTTGGCGCATCAGGCGCGCGATGGAAGAGCCGATGGGGCCGAGACCGTATTGCACGACGCGAATTTTCTTTTTCACGATGGAGTTCCTGAGTGACGCAAAGAGGTAATACGTTAAAGGGTTGGCTTGCGGACTGCAACCGAATTTGCGGCCTGCGATAAGGCGCGGTGCGGACTGTCTCCGCACCGCGGAGTGAATCGTTCAGAGCATGGCGCGAGTTTAGTGCGCGGTGGAATATTTAGAATAATCCGGGTAGGCCGGATGTTTGATTGGTTGCGGCGGATTTTTCTCGAGCTCTTGCATGGCTACATCGACGGCCTTTTGGAGCTGCGTGTCATGGCCCTGCCGCCACGCGGCAGGCTCCATCTCGATGTCTATATCGGGCGCGACGCCGTGATTTTCCACGTCCCAGTTTCCTTCAGCGTTGAAGAAAGCGAAGCGCGGAGCAGTGACAAAGCCGTTATCGAGCAGACTCGGATAGCCGCTGATGCCGACCAAGCCGCCCCAGGTGCGTTTGCCGACAAGCTGGCCCAGGCCGACGTGACGAAAATACCAAGGCAGCGCGTCACCGCCGGATCCGGCAAATTCATTGGTGATCATCACTTTCGGTCCGAAAATTCCACTCAGAGGCGTCGAATTATCGGCGCCTTCGCGCGCGATCCAGTAATTCCAGATTTTCCGCTGCATATACTGGATGATGTAATCGGCAGCCTGACCTCCGGAATTAAAGCGCTCGTCAATCACAGCGCCCTGCTTGCCCACTTGCGCGAAGTAGTAGCGATTGAAATTCGTGAAGCCGCCCGCGCCAGTGTTGGGAAGATAAACATAGGCGAGCTTGCCGCCGCTGAGCTCGGTAACTTTGCGGAGATTGTCTTCCATCCACGCGCGATTGCGCAAACCGGTTTCGTCTGGAACGGGAACGACGGTGACTTCGCGCGAGCCAGAGCCGTCGGGGTGCGGCCCAACTTTTAGAACGGTCTGTTTGCCCGCGGTTTCCTGAAAATAACTGTAAACGTCCTCGTCGGCGCGAACGTCGCGTCCGTTCACCGCGAGGAGATATTCGCCGGCGACGACATTGACACCGGGTTGCGTGAGCGGCGCGTGGAGGTGGGGATTCCAGTTCTCGCCGTTGTACACCCGCGCAAAACGATAGCGGCCATTTTCGATATTGTAGTCGGCGCCGAGCAGGCCCACCTGAAGCGGCTGCACTTCGGGGATGTCTCCGCCGCCGACGAACATGTGTCCGACGTTGATTTCGCTGAGCATTTGCTGGAAGAGATAATTCAGATCATCGCGCGTGGCGATGCGATCGAGATAGGGTTCATATTCCTTGGCGAGGGCCTGCAAATTCACACCGTGATGATGCGGGTCGTAAAAGAAATCGCGTTCGATACGCCAAATTTCGTCGTACATCTGTTTCCATTCGGCGCGGGGCTCGACCCAGACTTCCATGGCGTCGAGTTTGAGCGCACCTTCGCCGGGCTTGGCGGCGGTCGCGGTGGGCGCGATGAACCAGCCTTCACCCTGCTGGTAGAGGAATTTTTCGCCGTTGAAAGAGACGGAGGCATTCTGGATGCCGGCGATGAGCTGTTCGGATTTGCGCTTGGTGAGATCGAATTTCGCGAATACCAGGCTCGGCGGTCCTTGCGAATCCGGGGAAGGCGGAAATTCGAGGGTGAAAAGCTCGCCGGTCTTGCCGGGAGATAGATATACGTAATTTTTGGGAGGAAGCGGAAGCGCGAGAATGCGCTGGCTGAGGTTGTCGAAATCAATGCTGACTTTTACTGGTTCTTTCTCTTTGTCTTTATCTTTATCCTTGTCTTTGTCCTTACCCTTCTCCTTCGTTTTGTCATTGTCCGCGTCCTGATCGGATTTGGACGCGTCTTTGGAATTGTCCGCGTCTTTTTTCTCGCTGGCGGATTTTTCTTCATCGCTTTCGGGAGCGAGCGGCGACGGAAGATCCTTGCGCAGAACGACGACGTACACGCTGCGCGTAACTTCCTTGCCGTCGCTGGACATGTCCAGGCCGAAGATCGCAGGTCCCACATTCGTGCTGGCGGCGAAATAAAGGTATTTGCCGTTCTTATCGAACACGGCAAAGCGCGCGTCGCTCATGCCATCGGTAATTTGCGTGGATTTTCCGGTGTCGAGCGAATAGACAAAGACAGCGCGGAAATGGTTATTCAGCTGCTTGGTGTAGGCGATCCAGCGATTATCCGGCGACCACGCGGGATTGAGGCCCAGCACGTCGTAGTAATCGGTGTCCACCTTCACCGGAGTAGGCTTGTCCAGATCCACGTACCAGAGATTGAGCCATTTGTCGGTGTAAGCAATTTTCTTGCTGTCCGGCGCCCAGGTGATGCCGTAGAAAAATGACGGCGGAACTCCGAGATTGATTTTGCGGACTTCGCCCAAGCCATTCTGCGCGCGCAGGTGGAGCGCGTATTCGCCGGACTCATCCGAAAAATAGGCGATGGTTTTTCCGTCGGGTGACCAGGCGGGGCTGCGATCGGCGACGCCCGGAGAATTCGTGATGTTGCGAATGTCTCCCTTTTCTGCCGGCACAGTGAGAATTTCGCCGTGGGCTTCGAAGACCGCCCGAACGCCGGTGGGCGAAATTGCGGCGTCATTGATGTGCTTCGCGACTCTCTCGAAATGCGGGCGGACTTCGACGAGGTCGGACGCGATATGGACTTGAATGGGTTGCTGGCGATGCGTGGAGAGGTCGTAGAGGTGCAGCGCGCCGAATTGTTCGTAGACGATCGCGCCCGGGCCGGCGTCGGCGGATTTAATAGGCATGCCGGTATTTTCGATGAGCTGCGTTTCAGCCTTGGATTTTGTGTCGTAGGCGAAGAGCGTGTAGGCGCCGTTGCGGTCGGAGAGAAAATAAATCGTGTCGCCGACCCAGAGTGGGTTTTGATCGTTCCAATCGTCGTGAGGAAGTTTCACGATGCTGGAATCCGCAAGATTTGCGATCCAGATACGCGGTGAGGTGCCGCCGCGGTAGTGGCTCCAATTGCCAAACGGAGATGCAGTGGGGCGATAAGCGAGATAGTTGCCGTCGGCAGAGTAGGATCCTTCCCAGCCGATAGGAAGCGGAACTCTTGTGGGGAAGCCGCCCGCAGCGGGGACGGTGAAGAGGGCAAGGGTGTTGTTAGCGAAGCTATCGCGCGGCGATGCGAACAGAATATTCTTGCCATCCGGAGTCCATCCGTCGACGATGTCCGGACCGGCGTGATAGGTGATGCGACGCGGCGTGCCACCGCTCGCGGCGATCACGTAAACGTTCAGCTTGCCGTCATACTCGCCGGTGAAGGCGATCCATTGGCCGTCCGGTGAAAAATGCGGGCCGCGTTTGATGCCCGGTCCGGCGGTGAGGCGGACCGCGTCGCCACCTTCGCGGCTGACCTTCCACAGGTCGTTGCCGTACATGAACGCGATCTCCGTGCGGCTCAAAGTGGGTTGGCGAAGCAGCAGCGGCTTGGCGTCTTGCGCTTGTGCGAACGACGCGGACGCGAGCGAAATAAAAAGGACGGCGAGGGCAAGCACAGCCTTCTTCATCGAGCAGTCTCCCGGCGAAAGTCGCTTCGGTGCGTATGGATAATACGTCAGCGCGAGCAAAACCGTTTCAAGTTGAATCAGGTGGGAGTAGTGCACGCGGGATCGCCCAACTCTAGCTAGTTCAATGCGCGAATGGAGGTTCGGATTAGAAACGCGAGCGACTGGAGCGATAGAACTCGCGGAGCGTGGTGACGTTGGGGCCGTAGGAGCCGACGCGGCCGGCGTCCACCGGCAGACCGAGATATTCCGCCTGCTCGATGCTCAAACCGGCCTGATCCAACTCGGCGAGGCTGTAGCCTTCCGTGGGCACCAGCCGATTGCGGTGCGAAAGATCCACGGGGCGCGGCGGGCGATGTGCGCTCCACCGTTTCCGGACAATCAAGAAGAAGTCGTCCCAGTCTCGTCTATTCCACATACGTTTCTCCCCAGATGCCCTGGTGCTGGAATTGGATGCACGCCGGGCGAATTCGGTAGCATGAAGATTCGCGCCGACCGAGCCTCCGCTAACGCCATGACGTTGGCATAGCCGAGCCACGCCGGGCCGCTCCAGGGACGGGAGCGGTGCCGATAGTAACCCCAGAAGTAGTGGAAAGTCGCCTGCGAACATTGGTTGTAGCCATAAAGTTATCGGCGGATTGTGCGCCCGCGTACCAGCCCTCGAAAACGCGTCTGCGGCCGGCATGTATGCATGATTCCGCGGCAGCGGCGTGGTGCGCGGCGGATGCGGCAGCGGAGTGTTATACTTTCCCGAAGCTTGGAATTGATGAGCGCCGCGTGAAATTCGCATGAGCAATCCGATCATAGTCGTCCACTATCACGAGCTGTGGCTGAAGGGCCGCAACCGTAGATTTTTTCTGCGCAAGCTGCATACAGCGTTGCGCATCGCGCTGCAGGGCATTCCGGTGGAGCGCATCGAGCAGCCCGGCGATCGCATGGTGGTGTGGCTGGGCGACAGAGCGTCGCTCGCGGAAGTGACGGCGCGCCTGGACCGCGTGATGGGAATTGCGTTCTACGCTGTGGCGCGGGCGGTAGAGCGAAACATGGATGAAATTTGTCGCGCGGCTTGGGCGGAGATGCAGCCGCTGCGTTTCGAAAGTTTCGCGGTGCGCGCGAAGCGCAGCGACAAGCGCTTTCCGACGACGAGCCTCGAGGCGGAAGTGATCATTGGACGTCACCTGCTGGAACAGTTGCGCACGGCAAATCGCAGCGTGCGCGTGCGACTGAACCAGCCGGAGATGACGTGTTACGTGGAAATCACCAAGAGCATGGCGCTGGTGTACGCGCGGAAAATTCCCGGCGCGGGAGGCCTGCCGCCGAACACTGCGGGTCGGATGATGTGCCTGCTTTCCGGCGGGTACGATTCCGCGGTGGCGGCGTATCACATGATGAAGCGCGGGGCTCATTTGAGCTTCGTGCATTTTTATGGCACGGGCGCGCAGGCAGGGGAATCTTCCCTGCACGTGGCGAGCGAGCTGGCGCGCAAGCTGGTTCCGTATCAGTTTCACGCGAAGCTGTACCGCGTGCCGTTCGAAGCGATTCAGCGGGAAATTGTGCGTTTTGCGCCGGAAGATTACCGCGTGCTTCTGTATCGCCGGATGATGCTGCGTATTGCGGAAGCGCTGGCGAAGCGGGACCGCAGTCTAGCGCTCTTAACCGGCGACAGCTTGGGGCAAGTTGCGTCGCAGACGCTGCGGAATCTGGTGGCGGTGGATGCGGCGTCGCGCATGGTGGTGTTCCGGCCGCTGATTGGCGCGGACAAGATGGACATTCTGGCGACGGCGAAAAAGATTGGGACGTACGACGTTTCGTCGGAGCCGTTTCACGATTGTTGCCCGGTGTTTCTACCGAAGAACCCAGCGCTGTATGCTTCCGTGGACGATTTGGCGGAAGCGGAGGTCAAGTTGGATGTGGGAGCGCTGGTGATGCAGGGAGTGCGCGGCGCGACGCTGATGCGCTATGAGTACAAGGGCGGCGAGATCACAGAAGTGGAAACGCCGATACGGCGCGCCTTGGCGCAGGAACGCAAGGCTATCGCGTAGATTCGCGGACAAGTGTTTGACGATTATTTCGCGCTGTGAAAATACGACCGGGCGAGCAAGGTGCGCGCGCCCGTCATAACTGAAAGAAATTTTACGGCTGTGAATTAGCGATCGCGGCCGCCTCCGCCGCCACCACCGTAACCTCCGCCGCCTCGTCCTCCACGGCCACCGCCACCACCTCCGCCGCCGTGACCGCCACGTCCACCACCACCGCCTCCACCGCCGTGGCCGCCACGTCCGCCGCCCGCACCACCACCTTCACGCTGAGGACGCGCTTCATTCACCACCAGCGCGCGGCCCAGAAAATCCTTGCCGTTGAGCGCTTCGATGGCTTTGTCTGCTTCGGCGTCGTTGCCAATTTCAGCAAAACCGAAACCGCGAGGCTGTCCCGTAAAACGATCGCGCAAAAGCGTGAGCGAATCAGGCTGCACGCCAATTTCCGAAAACAGCGCCGCTATCTGCTCTTCCGTGGCCTTGAACGACAGATTACCAACATACAATTTCTTCACGGTCGTTCTCCCTTTGCGTCCGGCACGTGCCCCGGCGCAAAACACGAGGCTGAAGAGACAGGAAATCGGCCGCGCGGCCAGCGACCAGCTGACCCCACTCGGCTGAAGCGAGCGCTCCAGTTGCTCAGGAGCATCTTGCTGCAATAGGCTGCGGCAGTCAACAACGGCGGCTTGCGGGCGGGCGCCGCGGGCTAAGTGCGATAGCTGGCGTTGATGTGAATGTATTCGGCGGTGAAATCGCAGGTCCAGACGCGCGCGTGGCCGTCACCGGAATGGAGCGAGACAACGATAGGCACGTACTTCGCGAGCATTTTGCGATGCGCGGCACGTTCGTCGAAGGGATTTTCTTGGCCGCGGCGGCAGACTTTCACGCCGGCGAGGGAAATATCCGCGCGCTGGAAATCGAATGCGACGCCGGATCGGCCGGCGGCTGCTAGGATGCGGCCCCAATTGGGATCGGCGCCGGCGACGGCGGTTTTTACCAGCGGCGAATTTGCGATGGTGAGCGCGATTTGCTTTGCGGCGCGATCGCTGGGGGCGCCGCGAACTTCGATTTCGATCACGTGCCGGGCGCCTTCGCCGTCGGCGACGATTTGCAGGGCGAGAGATTGGCAGACGAGCTCCAGCGCCGCGCAGAATTTTTTCCACTCGTCGTTTGCATTCGTGATTTTGCGGGCGCCGGATGCGCCGTTCGCAAGCAGCGTGACAGTGTCGTTCGTGGAGGTGTCGCCATCGACGGTGATTGCATTGAAAGTTCGCTCGACCACAGTGCGCAACGCGCGCGCGAGCAGCGCGGGCGAAACCGCAGCGTCAGTGGCGAGAAACCCGAGCATGGTGGCCATGTTGGGATGAATCATCCCGGCGCCTTTGGTGCAGCCGAGGATGCGAACTTGCTTGCCCGCGATGCGGCATTTTGCGGCGGCCCATTTAGGGCGCGTGTCTGTGGTCATGATCGCGCGCGTGAATTCCGCGAAGGAGCGGGCGTTGCGGTGGCGCGCGCGCGCGAGGCGCGGAATCGCATTTACGATTTTCTGCCAGCGCAGCGGCGCGCCGATGACTCCGGTGGAACAGACCAGAATCTGCGAAGGATGCAGCCGGCCCAATTCGCGCGCGAGTTTCAGCGCCGTGGTGGCTGCGGCGGAAAGGCCCTCCGAGCCGGTGCAGCAATTGGCGTTGCCGGAATTGACGATCACGCCGCGCATGCGGTGCGCCGACTGCCGCAGGTGTAACTGTGAGGCAATCACCGGTGCAGCTTTCACGCGGTTGGTGGTGAAGACTGCGGCGGCCGACGCGGAAGTTTCGCTGATCAGTATTCCCAAATCGAGCTTGGACTTTTTCAGACCGCAGTGCGTGGCGGCGAAAGTAAATCCTTGCGGGATGTCGGCGTTGGATAGGCGCGTGGTCATGGGTTTGCCGGTCAGCAGGCCGGGGCCGGGGCTACGGAATCGGAAAGGATGGGCAACACGACGCGTTCGGGAATTACCGTGGCGACCACCGGGACGAGTTTGCAGGTACGCTGCTGGGAGCAACTGCGGCAATCGCGTTCGATTTTTTCGCTGAGCGACTGGCGCGCGGCTGCGGCGAAACCCTGGCGTTCGAAAAATCTCGGCGCGTGCGTCACGGCGAAAACGCGCGCGATGCCGCGGCGGCGAGCTTCGTTCAAGGCGGAAGCGATCAGGCGGGCGCCGAATCCTTGGCCGCGATTTTCAGGGTCCACCGCGATGGAGCGGATTTCAGCGAGATCGGCGCCATAGCTTTCCAGCGAAAGGCAGCTGACGATACGCTGACCGTCTTCCTGAACGATAAAGTGGCCGATATTGGCGCGAATTTCTGCAGCGGCGCGGGGAAGCAGCAGGCCCTCCGCGGCATAGTGCGCCACGAGCAAGTGAATCGCAGCGGCGTCAGAAATTTTCGCGTGTCGCGTTCTCATGGATTCTCCTCGAGCTTGGCGAGGCGCGTTTTGAAATCCTGCAGGGCGGCGCGGACAGCGCCCGGAGCGGTGCCGCCGCGTGTGGCGCGGCGAGCGAGAGCGGATTCGAGCGTGAGTGCAGTGGCCAAGCTGGGACCAAATGCTGGGGAGAATTCTCTTAGCCGTTCGAGCGGCATTTCGCGGATGGATATTCCTTCCTGCTCGGTCGCGCGCAGTACTTTTCCCACGATTTCGTGCGCTTCGCGAAAGGGCACGCCGAAAGCGACCAAATAATCCGCGACTTCAGTGGCCACGAGCGCGGGATCTTGCGCCGCCTCGCAAAGACGGTCCGTGCGGAAACGCGTGGCTGCGAGAGTGGCGGCGGCGATCCGGATCATGGAGAGCGCCTGATCGTGCGCGGCGAAGAGCGGTTCTTTGTCTTCCTGCAGATCGCGCTGATAGCTGGAAGGCAGGCCTTTGCAAGTGGTGAGCAGCGCGACCAGCGAGCCGTAAATGCGGCCGGTCTTTCCGCGGATCAATTCCCAGGCGTCCGGATTTTTTTTCTGTGGCATCAGGCTGCTGCCGGTTGAAAACTCGTCGGGGAGCTCGATGAAAGCGAATTCCGGCGAGGCAAATAGAACGAAATCTTCAGCCAGGCGCGAGAGATGCATCGCGAGGGTAGAAAGTGCGAAGAGAAATTCCAGTGCGAAGTCGCGGTCGCTGACGGCGTCCAGGCTATTGGCCGTCGTGCGTGAAAATCCAAGATCGCGCGCCAAGGCGTTGCGATCGAGCGGAAAAGCGCAGCCGGCCAGGGCGCCGGAACCGAGCGGGCAATCGTCGGCGCGAGCGGCGGCAGCCGCCAGGCGTTCGGTGTCGCGATGAAACGCTTCGCCGTGCGCCAGCAGCCAGTGCGAGAGCAGAATCGGCTGCGCGTGCTGCATGTGCGTGGTGCCCGGCATGGGAGTCGGCAGATTGCTTTCGGCCTGCGCAGCGATGGCGCGTTCCAGCAAAGCTAGCGCGCGGCGGAGATCTTGCACGGCTTCGCGCACATACATGCGAAATTCCGTGGCGACCATTTCGTTGCGGCTGCGGCCAGTGTGCAGCTTCGCGCCGAGCGCGCCGAGTTTTTCAATCAGCGCGGATTCGACGAAATGATGAACGTCTTCAGCGGCCGAAGCGTTGAGCCATGCCGCATCAGTCTGCGCGCGCAACGCGATTTCGCCGAGCGCCGTGGCGATCTTCTGGCCTTCTTCTTCGCTAAGGATTCCTGCGGCGACGATGGCGTGCGCCCAGGCGCGATCGAGCGCAAGCTCCTGCGGGAGCATACGGCGATCGAAGCTCCAGGAGCGCTCGAATTCGTAGAAAGATGCGTCGGGGCCGCGTTCGAAGCGGCCGCCCCACATCTTCTGTTCGCGGGGAGCGGTCATCAAGCGTTGGCCTTCTGCGGGATTTTCCTGGGTTCAGTCAAAGCCGGTTCCTGCGGCACGGTGATGGGCAGCGCGAAAAGATTGATGAAGCCTTCGGCGTCCTTGGGGTTGTAGCCCGTCATGGTGAAGCTTGCGAGATTCGTGCGATACAGCGAGTGCGGCGAGTGGCGCGAGGCGACGTTGACGATGCCTTTGCAAAGCGTGAGCGAGACCGTACCCGTGACGCGGCGTTGCGCGCTCGTGAAAAACGCGTCGAGAGCTTCGCGCAGCGGAGTGAACCACATGCCGTAATAAACCATCTCGGCGTAACGCAAGGAGAGCAGCTGCTGGTAGTGCGCGGTTTCGCGGTCGAGCGCCAGCGATTCGAGCTCGCGATGCGCGGTGACGAGCAACGTGCCGCCTGGAGTTTCATACGCGCCGCGCGATTTGATGCCCACCAAGCGATTTTCGACGATGTCCATGCGCCCCACGCCATTTGCCGCGGCAATTTCGTTGAGTTGATCGAGCAAGGCGACTGGCGCGAGATTTTTGCCGTTCACGGATACGGGAGTGCCGCCCGCGAAGCCGATTTCCACAGTGGTGGGTTGCGCGGGCGCGTTCGCGGGCGAAGTGATCCATTGCCACATGGCTTCGTCGGGCGCATTCGCGGGATCTTCTAGCACGCCGCCTTCATGGCTCAGGTGCCAGATGTTGCGGTCGCGGCTGTAGATGTTTTTCTTGGTCTGCTCCACAGGAATATTGTGGGCCTGCGCGTAGGCGATGGCTTCTTCGCGCGAGACGATATTCCATTCGCGCCAGGGAGCGATGATTTGCAATTCCGGAGCCAGGGCTTTGGCGGCAAGCTCGAAACGGACTTGGTCGTTGCCCTTTCCGGTGCAGCCGTGCGCGACGGCGTCGGCGCCCAGCTCTTTGGCAAGCTGCACTTGCCGCTGCGCCAGAAGCGGGCGCGCGAAAGATGTGCCGAGTAGATATTTATGTTCGTACACGGCACCGGCACGCAGTGTCGGCCAGATGTAACCGGTGATAAATTCCTCGCGGAGATCCTCCACGTAGGCTGAGCTTGCGCCGGTGGCGAGAGCCTTCTTTCGTGCTGCTTCCAGATCTTCCTGCTGGCCCAGGTCGCCAATCATGGCGATCACTTCGCAGCCTGGGTAAGTCTCCTTGAGCCAGGGAATAATGATAGAGGTATCCAGACCTCCTGAATATGCGAGCACAATTTTCTTGGGCAACACGTTCTCCTTAATTTGAGTACGAAATTAATTGAGCAGCGTCAGCAGAATCGCTTTCTGCACGTGTAGGCGATTTTCCGCCTGTTCGAAAACGATCGAGCGCGGCGAATCCATAACAGCTTCGCTGACTTCCGAGCCGCGATGGGCCGGAAGGCAGTGCATGAAGATCGCGTCTGGCGCGGCGTGGGCGAAGAGCGCGTCGTTGACTTGATAGCCGGCGAAGGCGGCTTCGCGCGCCGCCGCCTCTTGTTCCTGCCCCATGCTGGTCCACGCGTCGGTGTAAATCGCTTGCGCTCCACCGACAGCCTCCGCCGGCGAGCGCAGGATTTCGATTTTGCCGCGCGTTTCGCGCACCACGCGCTTGGCTTCCGCGACGATATTCGGATCAGGCTCGTA
>Ga0209655_10000179_pt1 | contig 23460 bp, 16 predicted proteins | sample BogFormECP03_OM2_FD_188236 | JGI IMG/M metagenome (GOLD analysis project Ga0209655, IMG submission 188236) | Bog forest soil microbial communities from Calvert Island, British Columbia, Canada - ECP03_OM2 (SPAdes) (version 2) | ecosystem: Environmental > Aquatic > Freshwater > Wetlands > Bog ...
AAAACTCATTGCCCTGCGGAGCCGCCCGACTTGCCAGACGGTGACAAGAATCCGACGCTCGTTCGATTGTTCACCGCGGAACCCGCAGGGCCGGTCAAGCTTGCCGACAGGGTCGGCCTGGATGTCGTTAATCAGCGGACCGTCCTGCAAACGGTCGTGGAGCGGTTGTCCGGGTACGGCCCCCGTGCGCATGAGGTGTGGCTACCGCCCCTCGGCGTGGCGCCGGCGCTGGACACCATGCTGCGCGAATCCCTGCCCGCGTTGACCGTTTCGATCGGTCTCGTCGATCGTCCGTTCGAGCAACGGCGAACGCCGCTCATCGTCGACTTGTCTGGCGCGGCCGGCAATGTCGCCGTCGTCGGAGCACCTCAGTCGGGCAAATCGACAGCTTTGCGCACGCTGATCACCGCGCTGGCCGTTACCCACGATTCCAGCTCGGTGCAGTTCTACTGTCTCGATTTCGGTGGTGGGGTGTTGGCATCGCTGCGAGGCTGGCCGCATGTCGGTTCGGTCGCCGGGCGAGCTGACCCGCAACTGGCTCGACGCATGGTCGCTCAGCTTGAAGCAATCATCCGGTCCCGCGAAGCCACCTTCCGCGACCACGGGATCGAATCGATGGCGCAGTATCGCCAGCTCAAGGCGCGGCGAGATCCAACGTGTGACCGCTTTGGTGATGTCTTCTTGATTGTTGACGGATGGGCAACTGTGCGCCGGGAATTCGAAACGATCGAGGCATCGATCACCAGCCTTGCGGCTCAGGGACTCTCGTTCGGTGTGCATGTCGTGATATCCGCGTCGCGATGGGCGGAGATTCGTCCCGCGCTCAAGGATCAGATCGGAACCCGAATCGAATTGCGGCTCGGCGATCCCGCGGATTCCGAATTCGACCGTCGGCGGGCTCAGCAAGTTCCTGAGGGTAACCCGGGGCGAGGGCTTTCAGACGACGGGCTGCACATGGTGATTGCCTTGCCCCGGCTGGACGGCGCCGGCGGGGAATTCTTGTGGGACCGGGATAACGAATTCACCGCACCCCCGATACCGCTACTACCTGCGCATGTCGATCACCACAGCGTGGTTGAGCGGGCGGGCGACGGCCGAGGCACCGATATCCTGATCGGACTCGAGGAGAGTGAACTACGAGCGATAGCAATCGATTTCGCGCAGCAACAGCATCTTCTCGTCCTCGGGGATGGCGACTGCGGGAAGACAACCGCATTGCGCACCATTTGCCGTGAACTCGTGCGGACCACGACCGCCGCCCAGTGCCAACTGTTCATCGTCGATTTCCGGCGCTCACTCCTCGACGTCGTTGATCCCGAGTCCGGACACCTCGGCGGATATCTTGCCTCGGCGGATGCGGTCGACGCGGTTATACCGAGCCTCGCCGACTGGCTGCGCGGAAGGGTGCCAATGTCGAACGTGACCTCGATGCAACTGCGCACCCGGTCCTGGTGGTCGGGGCCCGAAATATACGTCCTGATAGATGATTACGACCTGGTCGCCACGGATCGGGGCAATCCGCTGATGCCGCTCTTGGAATTTCTGCCCCAGGCCGAGGATCTGGGACTGCACGTGGTGGTGGCACGCCGCAGCGGCGGCGCCGCCCGCGCCATGTTCGAGCCGCTCCTCGCCGGATTGCGCGATGCCGGCTGTATGGCCCTGCTCATGAGCGGAACCCCCGACGAGGGCCTCGCGATTGGGTCGGTGCGCCAGTCGCCCATGCCGCCTGGCCGCGGCACGCTGATCACTCGTCAAGGTGACTCACAGCTAGTGCAGGTCGCCTGGAGCCCGCCGCCGTGAGCACGCACGTAGTCGAGGTCGGCCCGAAGGTCGTCCGCCAATTATGCTGCGGGGGAGACGTAGTCACTCACGATCAGATGGTTCGGGTCGCGCTCGACAGCATCGACGACCGGGTAACGCTTGTCGACCTGCGCCCGGTGGCTGTCGAATCACTCTGGCGGATGGTGCTGGGGTCGATGGACTGCGGAAGCCCTGAACGTGCGATCGTCGTTCATCCCTCGTGGTGGGCGCCGAGGCGCATCGATGTGGTCGGCGCGGCAGCACAGGTCCTCGCCGGTGAGGTGGTGATGCGCCCCCGGTCCTGGCTACTGAGCCAGGCATGCCCGCGCCAATCGCAGCGCACGACGGTGGTTGTGGAAATTGCAGACTGCTTCGTGGTGATCATCGGCGCTACAGTGGTCGCCGAAACCCGGCGAAGAGAGCCCCAGCGTGTCGTCGAGGCGGCTGTACGTTCGGTGCTTGAGATGACGTCCGACGTGACTGCGGCGGCAGTGATTGATGCGCCGAGCACGGTCGCCGGGGCCGGCGGGTTGGCGGCGATGATCGCCGACGGCTTGCAGGCTAGCGGCAGGATCGGCACGGTACTGGTATTCGACGACGCCCGGTTGAAAACATCTGCTGCTCAGATCATTCAGGCTGACGACAGCAACTGCGAGTCCCATGTTGCGGGGCGCGATTATCGTCGTCACTGGGCGCTGGCGCTGGCCGTACTTCTGGCCGTCGCCGTGCTCGGGGTGCTCGGTGCGCTCGCGTCGGCCCGTCGCGGCGCGCCCGCGGACGGCGGCGTTCCAACCACGTTGCTCGTGGAAGGTCGCGTAGCCCTCGAGGTTCCAGCTCAATGGCCGACGCAGCGCGTCGTGGCCGGACCCGGCTCGGCGCGAGTGCAGGTCACGTCGCCGTCGGATCCCGAGATGTCACTGCACGTGACGCAGTCGCGAGTTGCCCTCGAAGCGCTGAGCGCCACCGCCGAGTCTCTGAAACAAGCGATCGACGCCGAGCCGACCGGCGTATTCGTCGACTTCAACCCGGCCGGCAGTGTTGCCGGCCGCCCGGTGGTGAGCTATCGGGAGGTCCGGCCTGGCCACGACATCCGATGGACCGTGTTGGTCGACAAGGCCGTCCGAATCAGCATCGGATGTCAAAGCCCTCACGGACACGAAGACGCGATGCGGCAGGTGTGCGAACTCGCGGTGCGGTCGGCTCGGGCGTTGAGCTGAGTACTCGCGGTCAGACCGATTTATTGGCGAACAGCAAGACGGAGTCTTGGCTGAGCATTTCCAAACGCGTGACGGCCTTTTCGATGCCGTTGGCCAATTCGTCGACGTCGGCTCCGGAGTTGTAGTCGGCCGTGATGCCGAACACCAGGTCGTCGGCGTAGCTCAACACCGCGACACCGGTGCGCAACCGCAGCGCGATCGGTGGAATCGGCAGCAGGCTCGCGACCCTGCTGCCCATCATCTGCAGCTGGCGGCGTGGCCCCGGGACATTGGTTGCCAGCGTGACGATTCCGCGTTGCGGTAGACGGGTGAGCAATCGAATCGCCCACGCGGACCACATGAACGGGACGTAGTTACTCGCCGACACCGCCATATTGCCCGCTTGCCGCTGCCCGCCCTGCTTGGCCCGGTTCATCCTGCTGTGCACGATGCGCAGTTGCTGAATCGGGTCGTCCTGCTCGACGGGCAGATAGGGCAGCATGACCGAGAGACGGTTGCCCGGCTTGTCGAGCGTGTCGGGTGAGCGCACCGACACCGGCACCAGGGTGCGCAGCGAGTCGGGCTTAGGCTCTTCGCCCCGGTGCAGTAGAACCGAGCGGAAGCCCTCGGTGATCGCGGTGAGCACGACGTCGTTGACGGTCACGTCGAACTTGCGGCATACCTGCTCGATGTCAGCGAGGGGGACGCGCACTGCGCGATAGCGCCGCATCGCGGTAACGGGCCCCACCAGCGACGAGTCGGTGTTGGGCCGCAGCAGGCCGGCGGCGATTTCGGCGGCGCCGGTGACCGTCCGGGTGGCCGCATCGGTGATGCCGGTGGCCGTGCGCCAGAGGTTGGTCAGCGGGTTGCTGGGCGGGGTGGGGTCCGGCACCGGCTTCAGGTGCACGACGGCGGCCCGCTTGACGCCAGTGGGTCGAGCGGGTGGGCCTGCGTCGACGTCATCGCAGAGTCGGGTGAGCATGCGCGTCGCCGAGACTCCATCGGCCACGCAGTGGTGGATTTTCATCAGGATCGCCCAGCGGTTGCCCTTCAGGCCCTCGATGACCCAGCATTCCCACAGCGGGCGATCCCGATCCAGCCGGCGCTCCAACACGTCGGCGACAACTCGAAATAATTCGTTGTCGTCGCCGGGCCGCGGCACCGCCACCCGGCGCACATGACGGCCGAGGTCGAATCCCGGATCGTCGACCCATTGTGGCGCGCCGACATCGAAGGGTTGGGTGCGCAGCATCTGCATGCACCGCGGTATCGCTCGGATCCGTTCTGACAGAAGGTCTTTGAACTGGTCATAAGTGGGAGCAGAACCTTCGACGATCGCGATTCCGCCGATCGCCAAACTCACGTTCCGGTCCGAATCCTCGGCCATCAGGAAGCCCGCATCGAGCGTCTTGAGTTGCTCCAAAACAAAGCACCGCCGTTCACTGCTGGGGATTTGATTCGAGTATTGACGGTGACCAGTGGTCAGAGGTGGCGGCGAGATTAATTCATGTAAACAACTGGGGTCGATTGTGTGGCAACGTACTTCACGGAAAGTCAGCGTTCGCAACGGATCTGAGAATTTCTAAGAATCGACCCGGATGGCGATCTCGGCGGATCCCGTTGGCCCAGTGGATAATTGGCTGATGTTGCCGGCCATAGGCGCGATGCCCCTAAGCGAGGGATCTGCTCAAGTCAGGGACTGCGTCGCCGTTCGTAGGTCTTGGAGTGCTGCCAGGGCGTGGGGCGCCAGGGGGTGCTGAATGGAAGAGACGGCGAAACCTCGCGACATCGAACATATATTCGATAGACTGGCCGCGTGGGTTTCAGCAACGGTCCGCCAGGCTGGGCGGAAATGGAGCGGGTGCTTTCCGGTAAACCGCGCCGTTCCGGCACGCCATCGGTGTGGGGACCGGCCGATGACGTCCCACTGTCACGCAAGCGGGTCAGCTACCAGCCGCCGGACGATAACCGGACGGTTCGCTCGTCCGTCCCGTACGCCGAGTTGCACACGCATTCGGCGTTCAGCTTCCTCGACGGGGCCAGCACGCCGGAGGAGCTGGTCGAAGAGGCCGTGCGGCTGGATCTGCGCGCCATCGCGCTGACCGACCATAACGGCCTTTATGGGGCGGTGCGGTTCGCGGAAGCGGCCGTGGAATTGGACATGCGTACCGTATTCGGCGCCGAACTCTCGTTAGGGCCCGGCACCCGAACCGACGACCCGGATCCGGCGGGCCCGCATTTGCTGGTGCTGGCTCGCGGCCCGGAAGGCTATCGACGATTGTCGCGGCAGTTGGCCGCGGCCCATCTGGCTGGCGGCGAGAAAGGCAAACTGCGGTTCGATGTCGATGCGCTCGCCGACGCGGCGGGCGGGCACTGGCATATCTTGACCGGTTGTCGTAAAGGTCATGTCCGCGCTGCGCTGGCCACCGAGGGCCCGGATGCGGCCGCGGCGGCGTTGGCCGACCTGGTGGACCGGTTCGGCGCAGACCGGGTCAGCGTCGAGCTGACCCAGCACGGCCATCCGCTCGACGACGAAATCAACGCCCAATTAGCCGAACTGGCAAAGCGATTCGGCCTGCGAAGTGTCGCCACCACCGGCGCGCATTTCGCCGCGCCGTCGCGTCGTCGGCTGGCGATGGCCATGGGCGCGATACGGGCCAGGCAGTCGCTGGACGAGGCGGCCGGCTGGCTGGCCGCGCTGGGCGGTTCGCATCTGCGATCGGGTGAGGAGATGGCGCGGCTGTTCGCGCAGTGGCCCGACGCGGTGACCGCCGCGGCCGAACTCGGCGAACAGTGCGCCTTCGGCCTGGCGCTGATCGCCCCACAGCTGCCGCCGTTCGACGTCCCGCCCGGCCATACCGAGGACAGCTGGTTGCGCGAACTGGCGATGGCGGGTGCGGCGCGCCGCTACGGGCCGCGAGCACAGGCACGACAGGCGTACGCCCAGATCGAGCACGAGTTGGAAATCATTGCGCGGCTGACATTTCCAGGCTATTTCCTGGTGGTCTACGACATCACCCGATTCTGTCGGGAGAACAATATCCTGTGCCAGGGCAGGGGATCGGCGGCCAACTCGGCAGTCTGTTATGCCCTTGGTGTCACCGCGGTCGATCCGGTGGCCAACGAGCTGTTGTTCGAGCGTTTCCTGTCGCCGGCCCGCGACGGGCCACCCGATATCGACATCGACATCGAGTCGGATCAGCGCGAAAAGGTCATCCAGTACGTCTATGACAAGTACGGCCGTGACTACGCCGCTCAGGTCGCCAATGTGATCACCTACCGCGGGCGGATCGCGGTGCGCGACATGGCCCGTGCGCTGGGATTCTCGCAAGGGCAGCAGGATGCGTGGAGTAAACAGATCAGCCACTGGGGCGCGCGGCCGTCAGATATCGAGGACGTCCCCGAGCAGGTCATCGACCTGGCCACCCAGATCCAGAATCTGCCGCGGCACATGGGCATCCACTCCGGTGGCATGGTGATCTGCGACCGCCCGATCGCCGATGTCTGCCCGGTGGAATGGGCACGCATGGAAAACCGCAGCGTGTTGCAGTGGGACAAAGACGACTGCGCGGCAATCGGTTTGGTGAAATTCGACCTGCTCGGGCTGGGCATGCTCTCGGCGTTGCACTACGCCATCGACCTGCTGGCCGAACACAAAGGCATCGAGGTAGACCTGGCCAAGTTGGACCTGTCCGAATCGGCGGTGTACGAAATGCTGGCCCGCGCCGATTCCGTCGGGGTCTTCCAGGTGGAGTCCCGCGCGCAGATGGCCACCCTGCCGCGGCTGCGGCCGAGGGTGTTCTACGACCTGGTGGTCGAGGTCGCGTTGATCCGCCCCGGACCCATCCAGGGCGGCTCGGTGCACCCGTACATCCGGCGGCGCAACGGCGTCGACCCGGTCGTCTACGACCATCCGTCGATGGAGCCGGCGTTACGGAAAACGTTGGGAGTGCCGTTGTTTCAGGAGCAGCTGATGCAGCTCGCGGTGGACTGCGCCGGCTTTTCCGCCGCCGAGGCCGATCAGCTGCGGCGCGCCATGGGTTCCAAGCGGTCGACCGAACGTATGCAACGGTTGCGCGGCCGGTTCTACGACGGCATGCGCGCGCTGCACGGCGCCACCGACGAGGTGATCGACCGCACCTACGAAAAACTGGAGGCATTCGCCAATTTCGGTTTTCCGGAAAGCCACGCGCTGAGCTTCGCATCGCTGGTGTTCTACTCGTCGTGGTTCAAGCTGCATCACCCGGCGGCGTTCTGTGCGGCGCTGCTGCGCGCGCAGCCGATGGGTTTCTATTCGCCGCAGTCGCTGGTGGCCGACGCGCGCAGGCACGGTGTGGCGGTGCACGGCCCGGACGCCAACGCCAGCCTGGCGCACGCCACTCTGGAAAACGCCGGTATGGAAGTCCGGCTGGGGCTGGGCGGCGTTCGCCATATCGGAGATGACCTGGCCGAAAAGATGATCGAGGAGCGAAAAGCCAACGGCCTCTTCGCTTCTCTGCTGGACTTGACGACCAGGGTGCAGCTTTCCGTGCCGCAGACCGAAGCGCTGGCCACCGCAGGGGCGTTGAGTTGCTTCGGGATATCGCGGCGCGAGGGGCTATGGGCGGCCGGGGCGGCCGCCACCCAACGGCCGGATCGCTTACCGGGGGTGGGCTCGTCGTCGCACATCCCGGCGTTGCCGGGGATGAGCGAACTGGAGTTGGCCGCCGCCGACGTGTGGGCCACCGGCATCTCCCCGGACAGCTATCCGACCCAGTTCCTGCGGTCGGATCTCGATGAGATGGGGGTGCTGCCCGCCGACGCCCTGCTGTCGGTGCCCGACGGCGACCGCGTCCTGATCGCCGGAGCCGTCACCCATCGGCAGCGCCCGGCCACGGCCCAGGGAGTGACGTTTATCAACCTCGAAGACGAAACCGGGATGGTCAACGTGCTGTGCACGCCGGGGGTATGGGCACGTCACCGCAAGCTGGCGCAGACAGCGTCTGCGCTGCTGATCCGGGGCCAGGTCCAAAATGCCAGTGGCGCAGTCACCGTCGTGGCGGAGCGACTGGCAAACCTCACCCTGAAGGTCGGATCGAAGTCCCGCGACTTTCGCTAGCCACAGCGGCACCTAACGTCGCTCGGCCAAGCTCGGTCCTTGTCGAAGCCCATGACGCCCCACACCGCGCTCGTATTCGCATCCGGAATGAACATTTCGGACTGATCGTTCAGCCGCAATCACGGAGTACGGTGGCAGCCATGCCGATTGGGGTAACCGAATTAACACCGGTTGAACAAACCGCCCTACTCACTCTTTACGCGCGGGCACTCGATAGCCGTTGGCCGCGGCCCATTTTGGGTGACGCGCTGGCAGACGAGGTTGTCGGCAAGATCGACTATGACTTCGCCGGCCTCGGCGTGCTCACCAGCGTGGTTTGTCAGGCGGCGCTACGCGCCAAAATGCTCGACGACCGCGTTTGTGCTTTCACCGCGGAACATGCCGACGCGGTCGTGGTGGATCTGGGCGCTGGTTTGAACGGCGGGTTGGACCGGACCAGCCCGCCGCGCACGGTTGACTGGTACAGCGTCGATCTGCCCGAGGTCATTGCGTTGCGCGACCAGGTGCTACCGGCTAGTCCGCAGGCGCACTCGGTAGCAGTGTCGCTGGCCGATCCATGCTGGCCGGAAACGATCCCCGCCGACCGCCCAACCATGTTGATCGCAGACGGCCTGCTGGCCTTCCTGAGCGAGGATACGATCATCGCGTTGTTCCGCCGCATTACCGAGCATTTCCGTTCTGGCGAGCTGGCTTTCAACGACTACGGTGGCGTCGGCTGGGTAAGCCGTGCCGCGGTCAAGCTCTCCCCGCAGAAGATGTTCAAGGATGTCGGTGCACTCCGCGGCTATGCCGGATTCAAGGACGCGCAGCACCCGGAGGCGTGGGACCCGCAGCTGAAGCTCGTCGAAGAGGCAAGTCTGGCTCACGCCTCCGAGGTCAACCTATTCCCGCGGTGGATTCGAGTCGCCACCCGGCTTGCCGGCAAGACCAAAACGGGCGCCCGCAAGGCCCGGATCCTCCGCTACCGCTTCTAACCGCTTTGAAAGCGTGACGCCGACCAACACCACGTCCCGGGACTCGGCCACGCCGCGAGCAATGTTTTCATCGCGATCGCCCTGTGATATCGCATGCGCCATCGCATTTCACTGCCGATGGCGGTGCAGGCGAGGTTGGTTGTCTGTCATGTCGCGCAGGTAGTCTCCGGGCATGACCTTGAACTTGTCCGTCGACGAAGTCCTCACCACCACCCGATCGGTGCGCAAGCGCCTCGATTTCGACAAGCCGGTATCCCACGAAGTGCTGATGGAATGCCTCGAATTGGCGCTGCAGGCGCCCACCGGTTCCAACTCGCAGGGCTGGCAGTGGGTGTTCGTCGATGACCCGGACAAGAAAAAGGCGATCGGCGACGTCTACCTGGCCAATGCTCGGGAATACCTCAGTTCGCCGTCAGCCGAGTACCCCGAGGGTGACACCCGCGGTGAGCGAATGGGTGCGGTCCGGGATTCCGCGACTTATCTCGCCGAGCACATGCACGAGGCGCCGGTCCTGCTGATCCCCTGCATCGAGGGCCGCGCGGAGACGTCGCCGTTGGGCGGGGTCTCGTTCTGGTCGTCGCTGTTCCCGGCGGTCTGGAGTTTCTGTCTTGCGCTGCGCTCCCGCGGGCTGGGCTCCTGCTGGACGACGCTGCACCTGCTTCGCGACGGTGAAAAGAAAGTGGCCGACGTGCTGGGCATTCCCTACGAGAAGTACAGCCAGGGCGGGCTGTTTCCGATCGCCTACACCAAAGGCACGGATTTCCGGCCTGCCAAGCGTCTGCCCGCCGAAAGCCTCACGCATTGGAACGCCTGGTAATCGGCTAGAGCGGATTGAATTGCCCGCCTCCTCCTCAGGACGCTCCGCGTCCTGCATCGTCAGCGGGCGCCGCCGAACCCGTGCTGACGCCACGCCTCGTAAACGGCGACCGCGGCGGCGTTGGCCAAATTGAGTGAGCGTCGTCCGGTCAGCATCGGGATGCGAACGCGCTCGGTGATGTGGCCGTCGGCCAGCGTCGCCGAGTCCAGCCCGGTCGGCTCGGGGCCGAACATCAACACGTCGCCGGCCTGGTAGCTGATATCGGTGAACAACGCCGTCGCATGCGCGGTGAAGGCGAACACCCGCTGCGGCGACAGCGCCTGCCAGGCGGCAGCCAGTGACGCGTGCACGGTGACCGAAGCCAGGTCGTGATAGTCCAGACCGGCCCGGCGCAGCTTGGGTTCGGACAGGTCGAAGCCGAGGGGCTCGACGAGATGCAGTTCGGTGCCGGTGGCCGCCGCGGTCCGGATTGCATTGCCAGTATTGGGCGCGATACGCGGCGAGTAAAACAGCAGCCGGAACATCTGTCGATCATCTCAGTTGTCGTCGACGAATTTGCTCGGCTATGCTTTGCGGTGCCTGGCAGCAGTCGGCGGACTCTGTCTGTTCAGTAAGAATTGTGGTTTACCTAGCCGCTGACTGGCATACTCGCAGAATTGCCAGGCGTATATCGCCCGCCCGTCACTCGGGGCGGGTGTAATCAGCAGGAAGTCTCATGAACGTCGCGCCAACACTGCATATCAGCGGAGCGGTCGCCCGCACGGACGTAGTCCGGTGACCAGGTCTGCCCGCGCGTCGCGGGTGATTCTGCCGGCCAAAAATTACACCGCAAACAGCAGCAGCGCCGCGTCCTCATCGACAAAACGGCCGGCCTCATGGTCGCTGCGAAATTGGCCGGTGCGGTGGAAAGTCGTGGCCATTGTCGTTGTGCCTTTGGTGCTGGCGATGGTTTTCGGGGGATTCCGCATCTCGAGTGCCTTAACCGATGCGCACGACCTCCGGTTGGCGGCTGATCGCGCCGAAGTGGTTCCGGCCATTACCAAATACATGTCGGCGCTCGATGTCGCATTGCTCGCAAGCTCGACCGGGGGCGACGTCGAGGGTGTGAAGAAGAATTACGACGCCCGCAAACACGAGCTGCAAGCGCGGCTGAAGGAAACGAACGTTGCCGCCGATGTCGGGGCGGGGGTCAACGCCTTGCTGAACGGTGGGCAGGCGTTGCTCGACGCGGTCGGGGCGAACGCCATCGGCTTGCGAGAGAGAGTGACCACCTACGCCCCGATCTTGTTGACCGCCGAGAACGCGATCGACGGATCGGTCCGCGTCGACAGCGTGCAGATCCGGGCTGCGGCTCAGGGGCTGAGCCGGGCGATCGGGGCCCGCGGCCAGATGATGATGCAGCAGCTGCTGATCACCCGCGGCGCTGACCTGCCCGAGCCTGAGTTGCGCACGTCGATGATCACGCTGGCCGGTACCGAGCCGTCGACGCTGTTCGGGATGGCCGAGGTGCTCGGTGTCGGCTCAGCCGAAGCCAAGACGCTGCAGCAGCAGATGGTCACCCGGATGGCGATCATGTCCGATCCGAGAAGTCTGCTGGTCAACAACCCGGCACTGCTGCACTCGGTGCAGACCACCGACGGGATCGCGGCTGAGGTGATCAAGGGCACCAGCGCGTTGGTGACCAAATCCGTCGAGGACCAGGCCCGCGACCGGCGCGATGCGGCGATCCGCGACACCGTCCTCGTGCTGGCAGCCATCGTCGCCGCCCTCGCCATCGTGTTGCTGGTGGCGCGAACGCTGATCCAGCCGCTGCGCGTGCTGCGCGACGGCGCTCTGAAGGTCGCTCACGAAGATCTCGAGCGTGAGATCATCCGCGTCCGGGCCGGAGACGAACAGCCTCCCGAGCCGCTGCCGGTGCACACCACCGAAGAAATCGGCCAGGTTGCGCACGCGGTCGACGAACTGCACACTCAGGCGCTGCTGTTGGCCGGTGACGAGGCTCGACTGCGGCTGTTGGTCAACGACATGTTCGAGACCATGTCGCGGCGAAACCGGTCACTGGTCGACCAGCAGCTCGCGCTGATCGACCGGCTGGAGCGCAACGAGGAGGATCCGGACCGCCTCGATAGCCTGTTCCGCCTCGACCACCTGGCCGCCCGGATGCGCCGCAACGGCGCCAACCTGCTGGTGCTGGCCAGCGCGCCGAGTTCGCGGAGCGACCAACGCACCGCGGTGCCGTTGTCGTCGGTCATCAGCGCCGCCACCTCCGAGGTGGAGGACTATCGCCGCGTCGAAACGTCGATGGTGCCGGACTGCACGATCAGCGGCGCAGCCGCCGGCGACGTCGTCCACCTCATCGCGGAGTTGATCGACAATGCATTGCGCTACTCGCCGCCCGCGTCGCCGGTCCGGGTTTCGGCCTCACAGCGCAGCGACGCCGCGGTTCAGCTCGAGATCCTCGACGTCGGGTTGGGCATGACCGACGGCGACCGGCGCATCGCCAACATGCGGCTGCGAGCCGGCGGAGAGGTCACGCCGGAGAGCGCCCGTCACATGGGTCTTTTCGTGGTCGGCCGGCTGGCCGACCGACACGGTATCCGGGTGCGGCTGCGCGGTATATCGACCGGGCAAGCACGCTCTGGCACGACGGCCGAGGTCTATCTGCCGGCGACGTTGTTGGTGGGTGCCGACGACGGCCAGATTGCGCCGCCCGAAGCGGCGGCGGCGCTCGCGGACGTCTCGACGACGCCCGATCACCCGCCGGCCGCGGATTACGGCGAAACTCCGGAGCTTGCTGCGCTGGCGGAAACGCCCGAGCGCAACGGCTCGCATTCGACCGAATCATCGATCAGCTTGTTGCCGCGGCGCCGGCCCGGATCCAGCGGCATCACCGGTGCCCCGGCCGACAAGCCGAATCGGCCGTCACGGCGTCCGTCACCGCTGCGCCGGCGAGGGAAGGCGGCCGAGCCGACTGCTGAAGTCCCTGAAACCCCTGCGGCTCAACCAGTTTCAGACACGTCGTCGTTCCTCGGCTCACGGGTGCGGTTCACTCGCCAGCAGGCTCCCAAAGCCGAGCCGGTCGGGCCGGAGCCCGTGGCGCCGCAGCCGGCAGCTCAGGCCGAGCCGGAACAGGCCGATGAGACCTGGCCCGCCGAAGCGCCCGCAACGTCGAGCGAGCCGCCGGAGTCGGATCTCATCTACCAGCGGATGCTTTCCGAATTCCTGGTTGATCCGCACGACTTGGCTCGTAGTGCCGATCTGGATTGGAAATCGGTGTGGGACCACGGTTGGTCAGCCGCCGCCGAGGTCGAGAACGTTCCGGTGCAAGCCCACACCGATCACGGCCTGCCGGTGCGTGACCCCGGGGCCCGGCTGGTGCCGGGTGGTGCCGGCCCCGAACAGAACGGCATTGCGCACCACCGCGCAGACGAGGACAACGGGGCAGCCTCCAACGGCGGCTTCCAGTCCGGCCGCAAACCCGCACACGAGGCACCGGTGCGCGACCCGGAGGCGATCCGCGCCTCGATGAGTAGCCATTTCGGCGGCGTTCGCGCAGGACGAACGCATGCCCGCGACACAGATGAAGGATCCGATCACGAATGACGTCTGGTTTCAATTCAGCCCGCTCGGACAACTCCCTCGACTGGCTGGTCTCGAATTTCGCCCGTGAGGTTCCCGGGGTGTCGCACGCGGTGCTGGTGTCCGTCGACGGGCTGCTGATTGCGGCCAGCGAGCACCTGCCGCAGGAGCGGGCCGATCAGCTCGCCGCGGTGTCGTCGGGTCTGGCGAGCTTGGCCACCGGCGCCGCCCAGCTGTTTGAGGGCGGCCAGGTGCTGCAGTCGGTGGTGGAGATGGAAAACGGCTACCTGTTGTTGATGCGGGTCGGCGACGGCTCGCATCTGGCGACGCTGGCCACGACGTCGTGCGATATCGGTCAGATCGGTTACGAGATGGCCGTTCTCGTCGAGCGGGTGGGCAACGTCGTGCAGTCGACCCGACGCGCTCCATCACACTCGTGAGTAGCGATGGACAGCCGCGAGCCACTGGGGCAAGAGCCACCCGCAGCTGAGGCGAGCCTGGTCCGTCCCTACACTCTGACCGCGGGACGCACCAAGGCGAGCGTCGAGCTTCCCCTCGAAGCGCCGGTGCAGACATTGCAGTCTGCGCTCTATCACCGATGGCCGCCCAACGACGTGCGAGGCAGGATCGTCCAACTGTGTGTCAAGAGTCCCTCCGTTGCGGAGATCTCGGCCCGGTTGGATTTACCGCTCGGTGTCACGCGTGTGCTGGTGGGCGATCTGGTGACTTCGGGCTACCTTCGAGTGAACCGGACGTTGACCGAACGCTCGACCCGCGATGAACGCCGCGAACTGATAGGAAGGACGCTCCGTGGCCTACGAGCCCTCTGAGCGCACGGCCCAACCCCGTCTGACGAAGCGAGATACCGCGTCGACGAAGATCGTCATCGCGGGCGGGTTCGGTGCCGGCAAGACGACGTTCGTCGGCACGGTGTCGGAGATTATGCCGCTGCGGACCGAGGCAATGGTCACCGACGCTTCCGCCGGCGTCGACATGGTGGAGGCCACCCCGAACAAACAGACCACCACGGTGGCGATGGACTTCGGACGCATCACGTTGGACGAGGACCTGGTGCTCTACCTGTTCGGCACCCCGGGGCAGCGCCGTTTCTGGTTCATGTGGGACGACCTGGTGCGCGGCGCGATCGGCGCGGTGGTCCTGGTGGACTGCCGGCGCCTGCAGGACAGCTTCGCCGCGGTCGACTTCTTCGAACACCGCAACCTGCCGTTTCTCGTCGCGGTGAACGAATTCGACGGCGCGCCAAGATATCCCGTTACCGAGGTGCGTAAGGCACTGACCCTGGCCGAACACATCCCGGTCATCAATGTCGATGCCCGCGACCGTAGATCGGCGACCGATGCATTGATCGCGGTCAGCGAGTACGCCCTGGCGAGCCTTAGCGCTTGAGCCGGATGTTCCAGCGCACGTAGCCCGCGTAGAACAGCGACAGCAGCGCGAGCATGGCCATATCGAAGAAATAGATGTGCTTCGAGTGCTGCCAGATCGGGTCGTTGGTCGGAATCTGCTTGACCTTGACCAGGTTCGGGAAGTCGATCGACGACGCTCCCGCGGCGTAACCCCACCGTCCGGGCGTCACCCAGGACAGCTGATTAAGCCCCGCCCGGCCCGTCACCGGGATCATTCCGCCGGCGAGCACCAGCTGCGACATGATCGACACCACCAGCAGCGGCATGATCTGTTCGTTGGACTGCGCCACCGCTGACAACATCAGGCCCAGGATCGCCGAGGCGACGCAGGTGCCGGCGACGGTGACGAACAGCGAGAACGTCGAGCTGTCGAAGAACGGGGGATGCGCTGTGGGCGCACCCTTTCCGAGCCTGACGATGAACGTCGCGATCGCCGCCTGGGCGGTCGCGAAAACAAAGAAGATGAAGACCTTCGCCAGCAGGTAGGCCGTGGTGGACAGGCCAACCGCCTGTTCTCTTCGGAAGATCGGACGCTCGCCGATCAGGTCGCGGATGGTCAATGCCGTACCCATGAAGACGGCGCCGATGTTGAGCAGCACCATGATGTACTGCGGCTGGGTAGGCGCGAGGCCGAGCGGGTCGGCGGGGCCGAGCCCCGGTTTGGGGCCTTTCACGGTCAGCGACAGCGCACCGATCAGGAACGGCAGTATCGCAAGGAAGACCGAGTAGCCGCGATCGGAGATGACGAGTCGGACCTGACGGCGCGCAATCGTGGAGAACTGGCGGACCAGGTCGGTGTGTACCGGTTCGCCCAAGTCTGCCGGGCTTTCCGGAGCCGGTGTTGCTTCGGAATGTCTTCTGCCGTCGCGCTCCATGAAGCGCCGGTTGGCTTCGTCGGGGTCGGCGCCCACGTTGGCGAAGATGTCCGCCCAGTTGGTGGTACCCAACGCCGCACCGACCTGGCTGGGCGGTCCGTGGAACGCAGTCTTACCGCCGGGTGCCACCAGCAGAATCTGGTCGCAGACGTCGAGGTAGGACACCGAGTGCGTGACGACCAGCACCACACGGCCGGCGTCGGCGAGTTGCCGCAACATCAGCATGACCTGACGGTCCAGCGCCGGATCCAGACCGGACGTCGGCTCGTCGAGGAGCAGCAGCGACGGTTGGGTGAGCAGTTCGAGTGCCACCGAGGCACGTTTGCGCTGGCCGCCGGAGAGCTTGTCGACCCGGGTGTCGGCGTGTTTGGTCAGGTCGAGTTCCTCGAGCACCTGCGCGACCACCTGGGCGCGCTCCTGTTTGCTGGTGTCGGGCGGTAGCCGCAGCTCGGCGGCGTAGCCGAGCGCCTGGTTCACCGTCAGCTGGCGGTGCACCACATCGTCCTGCGGCACCATCCCGATCCTGCTGCGCATCGTCGCGTACTCGGCGTGGATGTTGTGGCCCTCGAAGGTGACCGAGCCGGCGCTGGGACGGGTGTACCCGGCGATCAGCCGCGACAGCGTGGTCTTACCCGCACCGGATCCCCCGATGATCGCGGTCAGCGTGCCCGGCCGGGCGGTCAGCGAGATGTTGTCCAGCAGTTCCTTGCCGTCGATCTTGAAGTGAACGCCGTTGACCTCCAGACCACCGCTGCGGGTGGCGGCTTCGGTGCGGCGGATCAGGTTGCCGTCGGTGAAGACCAGGTCGACGTTGCCGATCGTGATCACGTCGCCCTCGCCGAGCACGGCCGAACCGACGCGCACGCCGTTGACGAACGTGCCGTTGACGCTGTGGGCGTCGCGGATTTCGGTGCCGAGCGGGGACTGAAGCAGGAACGCGTGATGGCGCGACGCGAGGACGTCCTGGATGACGATGTCGTTGTCGTTGGCGCGACCGATCGTGGCGGACCCCGGCGGCTTCTCCGGCGTGCCGACTCCGGGGAGAATCGCCTGGATCATCTTCGTGGCGAGGTTGCCCGTCTCGGGCTTGCTGCTCGACCGGGCCAGCTGAGGTTTCGGCTGGATGCTCGGCGGCGGCGCCGACGGGGGTTGCCGGGGTGGCGGCGGCGGTTGGTAGGCCGGCGGTCGCTGGCCACCCTGGTACATCGGCTGCGGCGGTGCGGGCGGGGCGCCCGAATACGCGCGCGGCGCGCCCGCCGGTGGCCGGAGCACGCCCGCCGGGGGCCCGGCTCCGGGGCGTGCCGGCGTCGGCGGGTGCGCCGCAGGCCGCGCGGCCGATTGGACGGCACGCATCGACGCGGTTTGCGGCGGCCGGCCGGCAGCCCCCGCGTGGTGACCGACCTCGAACGCAAGCTGCGGCCCGTCGGGATTGCCGATGTTGATGCTCTGGCCGTCGCGGATGTCGACCACCGGCACCCGACGGCCGTTGACGTAGGTGCCGTTCAACGAACCGTTGTCGATGGCCAGCCAGCGCCCTTGATCGAAGCGCAGCAACAAATGAGCACGCGAAATGAGCGGATGCGTGATGCGCATGTCGGCGCGCAGATCGCGCCCGACCACCACGTCATGGCCTGCGGCGAAGGTGCGTTGAGATCCGTCGTATCGGACTGTCAGCACGGGCGGTGCTGCTTGACTCATCGCCACAACCTTAGCTGCTCGGTTTAGTGCACCGACTGCGACACGAGCGGCGCGCCCGCATCGTCAGAGGGCCGGATTGGAGAGGGCGTCGGGCGCGCCGGTTACCACGCAGCGGGTTCGGCTGTAGATGGTCGGCATGCACTGGTTGCAGTGCGTGCAGGCCGAGTGCACGGTGTGCGCGGCGCCGTCGGCCGCGATCCGGTTGATCAGATCGGGCTCGGCCAGCAGAGCCCGGCCCATCGCCACGAAGTCGAATCCCTCCGCCATGGCCAGGTCCATCGTCTCCCGGTTGGTGATGCCGCCGAGGAGGATCAGCGGCATTGTCAGCTCGGCGCGGAACTGCTTGGCGTCGCGTAGCAGATAGGCCTCGCGGTAGGGGTATTCGCGCAGAAACTTCTTGCCCGTCATGCGCATGCCCCAGCGCAGCGGCGGCTTGAAGGCGCCGGCGAACTCCTTGAGCGGTGCGTCGCCGCGGAAGAGGTACATCGGATTGACCAGTGAGCTGCCGGCGGTCAGTTCGATCGCGTCCAGCCCGCCGTCGTCTTGCAACCACTTCGCCGTCGTCAGCGCCTCTCCCACGCTGATCCCGCCGCGAACACCGTCGGCCATGTTGAGCTTGGCGGTGACGGCGATCGGTGTTCCCTCTTTCTCCACCGCGCGCCGAACGGCCATCACCATCCCGCGGGCGACCTTGGCCCGGTTCTCCAGCGATCCGCCGAACTCGTCGTCGCGCCGATTGATCAACGGGGACAGAAAGGAACTCGCCAAATAGTTGTGGCCCAAATGGATTTCGACGGCGTCGAAGCCTGCTTCGATGGCGAGTCGCGCGGCGTTGGCGTGTCCGGCGATAACGTCGTCGATATCGTCGCGGGTGGCCTTCTTGGCGAACCGCATGCCGATCGGATTGAAGAACCGTACCGGCGCCAGCGCGGTGGCCTTATTGGTTTTGGCATTGGCCACCGGACCGGCGTGGCCGATCTGTGCGCTGACGGCCGCGCCCTCGGCGTGGATCGCGTCGGTGAGCCGGCGCAACCCCGGCACCGCCTCCGGGCGCATCCAGAGTCCGTTGCCCTCGGTGCGGCCACCGGGGGAGACCGCGCAGTAGGCGACGGTGGTCATCCCGACGCCGCCGGCGGCCGGCAGCCGGTGATATTCGATGAGGTCGTCGCTGGCCAGTGCGCCGGGTGTGCGGGCCTCGAATGTCGCCGACTTGATGGTGCGATTGCGCAGCGTGATCGGGCCGAGCTTGGCGGGGCTCAGGACGTCCGGAGGGCTAGACATAACGGGAGCGTACGCGGACATGGAAGACTGTCAGGCGTGGGTGCGATCACGCTGGACGGCAAAGTCACGCGCGACGAAATCTTCGTCGACCTGAAGGAACGGGTGGCGGCTTTGACCGCTTCCGGGCGGACACCCGGCCTGGGCACGATCCTGGTCGGCGACGACCCCGGCTCGCAGGCCTACGTCCGCGGAAAGCATTCCGACTGCGCCAAGGTCGGCATCACCTCGCTGCGTCGCGACTTGCCCGCCGATATCAGCCAGGCAAAGCTCAACGAGACCATCGACGAACTCAACGCCAACCCGGAGTGCACTGGCTACATCGTGCAGTTGCCGCTGCCGAAGCAGTTGGACGAGAACGCCGCACTGGAGCGCGTCGACCCGAACAAAGATGCCGACGGCTTGCACCCGACCAATCTGGGTCGGCTGGTGTTGGGCACCCCGGCGCCGCTGCCGTGCACCGCGCGGGGCATCGTCCACCTGTTGCGGCGCTTCGACGTCGAGATCGCCGGCGCGCATGTCGTGGTCATCGGCCGTGGTGTCACGGTCGGTCGTCCACTGGGCCTCATATTGACGCGCCGCTCAGAAAACGCCACGGTCACCTTGTGCCACACCGGAACTCGTGATCTGCCCGCGCTGACGCGGCAGGCCGACATCGTCGTGGCGGCGGTGGGCGTCCCGCATCTGCTCACCGCCGACATGGTGCGTCCCGGAGCCGCCGTCGTCGATGTCGGCGTCAGCCGCACCGACGACGGATTGGTCGGCGACGTGCACCCGGGTGTGTGGGAGATCGCCGGTCACGTGTCGCCGAATCCCGGTGGCGTCGGCCCGCTGACTCGCGCATTCCTGTTGACCAACGTCGTGGAATTGGCCGAACAGCAATGACTTTGCGTCAGCTGGTCCGCTCGCAGTGGCCGATCGTCACGGTGGTGCTGATCTTCGCCGTGGCGTTCACACTGGCGGCGGCGAACTTCTGGCGCCGCGGCGCGCTGTTGATCGGCATCGGGGTGGGGGTCGCCGCCGCGCTGCGCCTCGCGCTCACCGAAGACCGTGCCGGGCTACTGGTGGTGCGCAGCAAGGGAATTGACTTCACCACGATGTCGCTGGTCGCTGCGAGCATGGTCTATATCGCCTGGACGATCGACCCGCTGGGCACCCGCTAATTCCCTGGGATCATGCCCGGCATGCCTGCAACGCCTTGCATGCCCGGCATGCCTGCAACGCCGGGGAGCTGCTGTAAACCAGATGCATTGCCGCCCATGATGTTTGCCATCTCCTCCGGGCAGTAGGTCTGTATCGCGATGGTGGTGAACATTTGGGCCAGCTGAGGTGACATGCCCCGGTGTGCGACGCCCGACGCGGCTGCGGCAAAGCTCCCGCCCGGCTGGGCGATCATTGGACAGATGGACTGGCCCACAGCCATCGCGTTCCCCGGTTCGCCGTACTCGACGCCGGCGTGGCTCAGCGCGTCGATGAAGTCGTCGTCATGCGGGTCCGCCTCGACCGGAGCGGAAAACATTGCGGCCGCAGTGATCAAGCAGCCGGCGCCCAGCAGAAAACGCACGGCCAGCGGTTGGTTGTTCAAGCGCAAAATCAGGTTGCGGCTGATCTCGAGCGTCGCCATGTCCTGCTCCTCACGTGGGGGAGTGCAATCGCGGCACTCAAGAGTTCTGCGTTAAAAACCTTCGTTTATCGCCGTCACGTTAACAACACGATGATGTAAAGGTTCGCGCACGTTTCGGTTATCCCGCGATACGTCATGCGGTAGCGCGGTTCTGGTGGTTGACAATGCGGGACGTGATGCAATCGCGGGAGGCGTGAGTTGACGCGTGAGATCTCGCGCCAGACGTTTCTGCGGGGTGCCGTCGGAGCGTTAGCCGCCGGCGCGGTTCTCGGACCGGTACGAGCCGTATCGGGCCGAGCCGGCGCCGATCCGATTGCCTCCGGCTGGGGCCCGCTTGCCTCCGCTATCGGCGGGCAGGTGATTCAGCCGGACGGTCCGCAATTCGGCTCAGCCAAGCAGGTTTTCAACACCAACTACAACGGCTCGACGCCCGCGGTGATCGTCGTCCCGACATCGCCGGCGGACGTGCAAAAGGCGATGGCATTCGCCGCCGCCCACAACCTCAAGGTCGCGCCGCGCAGCGGTGGGCACTCCTATATCGGGGCGTCCACAGCCAACGGAACCATGGTGCTCGACCTGCGTCAGCTGCCCGGGGGAGTCAATTACGACGCCTCGACCGGCCTGGTCACCGTGCCGCCAGCGACCAGTTTGTATGCGATGCACCAGGCCCTGGCCGCGGCCGGTCGGGGGATCCCGACGGGTACCTGCCCGTCGGTCGGTGCCTCGGGACACGCCCTGGGCGGCGGGCTGGGCGCCCATTCCCGGCGCGCCGGCCTGATGTGTGACGCATTGAGATCGGCGTCGGTGGTGCTGCCCAGCGGCCAGGCGGTCACCGCGTCCGCCGCCAGCAACCCCGACCTGTTCTGGGCGTTACGCGGTGGCGGCGGCGGAAACTTCGGGGTGACCACCTCGCTGACCTTTGCCACGTTCCCCACCGGCGACGTCGACGTGGTGAACCTCAACTTCCCGCCGCAGTCGTTCGCGCAGGTCCTCGTCGGTTGGCAGAACTGGCTGCGGACCGCAGACCGAAGCAGTTGGGCACTGGCCGACGCCACCGTGGACGCGATGGGGACGCACTGTCGCATCCTGGCGACGTGTCCGGCCGGGTCCGGGGGCAGCGTGGGGAACGCCATTGTCGCGGCCGTCGGCATGCAGCCGACCGGCACCGAGAACCACACGTTCAACTACTTGGACCTGGTGAACTATCTGGCCGTCGGCAACCTCAACCCGTCTCCGTTGGGATATGTCGGCGGATCCGACGTCTTCACGATGATCACCCCGGCCGCCGCCCAGGGGATCGCCTCGGCGGTCAACGCCTTTCCGCGTGGCGCGGGCCGGATGTTGGCGATCATGCACGCCCTCGACGGCGCCCTGGCCAGCGTGCCGCCCGGGGGCACGGCGTTCCCGTGGCGTCAGCAGTCCGCGCTGGTGCAGTGGTACGTCGAAACCGGTGACCCGGCGGCCGCGAGCGGCTGGCTCAACACGGCACACCAAGCGGTGCAACCGTATTCGGTGGGCGGCTACGTGAACTATCTCGAGGCAAACCAACCGGCGTCGCGGTACTTCGGCCCGAACATGTCCCGGCTCAGCGCCGTGCGGCAGAAGTACGATCCCGGCCGAGTCATGTTCTGCGGGCTCAACTTTTGACGTCGAACGTGCAGGCATCCACAGTTTGACCGTTATCCACAGGTAGGCATTTTCGGAGCGATTCAGTCACGGGCCAGCGATATCATTCGAACATGCGTTCGAGTAGTCGTGAAGAGATCGTCGCGGTCTTCGACGCGCTCGAGGCTGACTTCGAGCGTGCCTTGGAATTGTCCTTCGACGTGTTGACCACCCCGGAGCGGCTGGCGTTGCTGCAGAGCTGCGAGAAAATGCGCCGTCAGCTACCGGCTGTCGAGCACCCGTTGATCAACCAGGTCGGCCAGCAGGCCGATGCGACGGAGCTGGGCGGCAAACTGCCTGGGGCATTGGCGAATCGGCTGCGGATCAGCCGCGGCGAAGCGTCTCGGCGTATTCACGAGGCTGCCGATTTGGGGCCGCGCCAATCGATCATCGGCGAGCCGCTGCCGCCGAAGTTGGACGCCACCGCCGAGGCGCAGCGGGCCGGCGACATCGGCGCCGCCCATGTGGCGGTGATCCGCGGTTTCTGGCATCGGCTGCCCGACTTCGTCGACGTCGAGACCCGAGCGAAGGCCGAGACGCAGCTGGCCCGGTTAGGCAGCCAACATCGCCCCGACGAGTTGAGCAAGCTCGCCGACAAGCTCAGCGACTGTCTCAACCCCGACGGCAATTTCACCGACGAGGACCGCGCTCGACGGCGCGGCATCACCATCGGCAACCAAGACGTTGACGGCATGTCCCCGATCACCGGGTATCTGACGCCCGAAGCCCGCGCCACCATCGACGCCGTCTTCGCAAAACTGGCCGCCCCCGGCATGTGCAATCCGGCCGATGCGGCCCCGGGTGTGAGCGGCACCGCATCTCAAGAAGCCATCGAGCACGACACCCGCAGCGCCGCGCAACGCAACCACGACGCATTCAATGCGGCCGGGCGCGCCCTGCTGGCCTCGGGCGATCTGGGTCAACACAACGGGCTACCCGCATCGATCATCGTGTCCACCACACTGCAGGACCTGGAGGCCGCCACGGGCAGGGGCCTCACCGGCGGCGGCACGCTGTTACCGATGTCCGATGTGATCCGGCTGGCCTCCCACGCCCATCACTACCTCGCCATTTTCGACAAAGGACAAGCGCTAGCGCTCTATCACACCAAGCGGCTAGCTTCACCGGCCCAGCGAATAGTGTTGTACGCCAAGGATCGTGGCTGCACGGCGCCAGGTTGTGATGTACCGGGCTACTTCACCGAAGTCCACCACGTCACCCCATGGGCGAAAACCCACACCACTGACATCAACGACTTGGCGTTGGCCTGCGGCGCCCAGCACAAAATCGCCGAACAAGGCTGGACCACCCGCAAAAATCAGCGCGGCGACACCGAATGGATCCCGCCCCCGCATCTGGACTACGGACAGCCGCGTATCAACACGTTCCACCACCCGGAAAAACTGCTTCGCGACGACGAAGACGACGA
>Ga0209655_10000180_pt1 | contig 23408 bp, 17 predicted proteins | sample BogFormECP03_OM2_FD_188236 | JGI IMG/M metagenome (GOLD analysis project Ga0209655, IMG submission 188236) | Bog forest soil microbial communities from Calvert Island, British Columbia, Canada - ECP03_OM2 (SPAdes) (version 2) | ecosystem: Environmental > Aquatic > Freshwater > Wetlands > Bog ...
ACGCGCCGAATCGTTGTGCACTTCGGGCGAGGAAAGCTGCTGGGTCAGCTCTTCATACTTCGACTCGATATTTTCGAGTTTTTGGAACAGCGTCAAATTCGCCATGGCGATACCTCAAAGATGCAGAAAATTTAAAAGGGAAATCGGAACATGGATGCAGTTGTACGGAAACGTGGCCCCGGACGGGGTCGAGAGGTATCGCTAATAGAACGCGGCAAACATTGCAGTCGTCACTAACAAAAGAATAGCCGCAAAACAGCGACTAGTCAAACGAGCCCGCAGGCGTTTTCGGTAACGGCATTAATCAAACCTAGACTATCGGGAATTTCCATGTCCTCGTCATGTTGGCAAATTGTTTGCAGTCCCGCCGTCGGGGAGCAAAACGGTTACCGAATCTGGCACATTGTCCTGCGAGGAAAAAATGCCGAGTGTCGGAGGACACCGATTGGAGTTCGTAGACGGCGAGCCGTTGGTCTTTCGGATCGTCGTTATGGTGCTCTTTGTGAATACATTTCTGGGTTTGCTGTTGGAATTCGGTGCCAAGTATTTTTTCCCGAAAGCCTCGATGAATTTGCCTCCCTGCGAAGCTCTGGCAGAAGGGGGAGTGCGGTATCCTGCCCCACAGATTGTTTGCTGGTTTGAAAGTTGGTGGATCGCCATCCAGTTCGTCCTCCTGGCGTTGATTGCAGCGATCTTCGTAATATTTCGAAGACGCGTTCGTTACGTTGGGAGGATGTAGATCGTCGTCTCGCGCTTTGCTCCGGCCGCTGGCTGTACTACGATACTCGCCCGTCCATGAATGAAACGACTTCTTCGCGCACGCACGCGCGCTCGAGCGACATGCTGTGGGGCTTCTGGTATCCCGCGCTGCGCAGCGAACAGGTGCGGCGGCACAAGCTGGTGCGCGCGATGTTGCTGGACGTGCCGCTGGTGCTAGGCCGCGACGCGGCCGGAAAACCGTTCGCCCTGCGCGACGTGTGCCCGCACCGCGCGTTTCCGCTTTCCTTCGGTCAATTCGACGGCAAGACCGTGGAGTGCGCCTATCACGGCTGGCAATTCGATGCGCACACCGGCCAGTGCCGCACCGTTCCATCGCTCACTGAGAATTCGAAATTAAAGTGCGAGCGGATTTATGCGGGCAGTTTTCCGTGCGAGGAGCGTGACGGCTACATCTGGGCATACATGACCAACCCCGAAGGCCGCGCAGTCAGCGACCAGCCGCCAGCGCCGCCGGAATTGCCCGTCTTCAGCGCCGGTTACAAAATCGCACACCTCTATGCCGACCTGCCCTGCGGCGTGGACCAGGCCATCATCGGCCTGATGGACCCGGCACACGGCCCCTTCGTGCATCAAGCCTGGTGGTGGCGCTCCCGGCGCAGCATTCGCAACAAAGAAAAAACTTTCGAGCCGATCCCGAACGGCTTTCGCATGAGCCCGCACGCGCCTTCGGCCAACAGCGCGCCCTACAAAATTTTGAAGCTGCTCACCGGCGAACCAGCCACCACCATGATTGACTTCGTCCTGCCCAATCAACGCTTCGAACAAATTCGCGCCGGCCGGTACTGGCTTTCCAGCCGCACTACGGTCACGCCCATCCGCCCCGATTTCTGCCGCCTGGATTTTTGCGCCGCATGGAACATCCTGCCGTGGTTTCCGATCGTGTCGTTCATTATTAATGCGTTTGGCCCGCGCTTCATCCGCCAGGACACCGAAGTAATCAAAAAGCAAGCGATAGGATTGCAGTACGAGGACCGCATGATGTTGATTGATGATGCCGACCGCCAGGCACGCTGGTATTTCGAATTGAAGGCCGCTTATCAGGAAGCCCAACGCACCGGCGCGCCGCTGCGCCATCCCATGAACGGTCAGGTCACGCTGCGCTGGCGCTCGTAATTCTCCGACAATCTATAAAAACGCCGCGAATAATCGAACAATCGCGCTTCGAGTCTACGCGGACGTGGCGCGCCTAACGGAGCCGGCCCAGATCAAACGTCGCTGCAACCTGCTGATCATCCGGCGTATGCACTTCGAAGGTCATCTCGTCGTCCGGATCGATCTTTTCCGGATCATACCTGAATTCGATGATCGCGCCGGAGACGCCGTAGGTGTTGACGTACGTGTCCGAGTAGAGCAAATAGACCTGCGTTGATTGCACGGCAATTTCCTGGCCGTCTTGAACGAGCCGCGCGGGGAAATCTCGCTGAAAATCAGGCAACGGCACACCGGGCGCCGCGGTATCCGAATCAGGCGTGCCGGGATACGTAGCCGTCAAGTCCACGCCCACTTGCACGAGAAACGGCAATTTCCTGCTCGCGTATTCCTCTTCGGCGCCCTGCACGTCAGCGTTCAAAGCGGATTCACCCAGTTCGACCAGTTGGCCGTAGGGCGTCTTGAGCGAAATCGTGGCGATGTGCGGGCCGCTTTCGGGCATCGGGAACTGGCGTGCGTACGGAGCGAAAAAATTCGTGGTGCTGAGGTCCTTCGCGTACCCGAGCAGATAGGCATTGCGAATATCGGAAGAGGAAAGCGGATATTGATACGCGAGCGCGGGAAGCGCGATTATCAGAACGGCAACGCACGTCCCGAATAGAACGACTAGACCGGAGCGAGCGGCTGGTTTCATGGCGGCCTCCCGTGCTGTCAGTTAGGACGCGCCCAAGTAATCGAAGGGTACAGCTTCCTTCAATTCGCGAGGCTACTTAGGAACGGGTAGTGTTCCGCCGCGCCCATGAAAAAAAGCATGGGAAACGACAGCCAGAAGCCCACGCGCGAAGCCAGGAATCCCCATCGTGCCAGGCGCGCCGCCTCCTCGGGCATCGGCATGCCTTGCTCGGCGCTGGCGCGCGTCCAGGCAATCAGCCGTTTCTGCACGCGCCACACCACGCCCCAGGCATTCAGCAGCATCAGAAATCCCAGCCCGCCGCCCACGCTGATGCACAGATGCGCGTTCGAAACCACGGGTCCGCTATTTAGATAAAGAACGATCCACGAAGCCGCAATCACAATCGCGGCAATCGCAATCGTGCGCAGCCACGGATTATCGAGCAGCCCTTTGCCCGGCAATTGAAACGGATAAATCAGCGCGAAGGCCACCAGCCAGACCAGCAGCCACCATCCGAACCAGCGTAGCGTCAGCGCGGGATTGCCGGAATTGTGCGCGTCGGCGGAAAGAATCGTGAAGTAATAGCGCAGCCCTACCACCACAGTGATCAAGGCAGACCACCGGAACCAACTCATCGCGCGCGACATCAACACCGGAAACACTTTGCCGCGCGCCGCCGGGTCCAGCTGCTTCATGGTGGGGAATCCGACCAGATTGAAAAAATACAGTAGGCCGATCCAGATAATTCCGAAAATGAAGTGCAGCCAGCGCAGCATGATCAGCTCTACCGCGGGACCTTGCGGGAAATTGAATTGCGGCCCTAGGGCGTGGAGGAAACACGCCAAGTGAGAAAAATTCATGCGACAGCCTCCTGCGCAGTTCTCGATCGCGCGCTGTGGCGTGCGCCACTACGCTAGCGGAATCGGAAGCAGCAAGTCAATCAGAGTTGTGCGGCGGATGATGTGGCACGTCGAGACGCTGTAACGCCCAGCGCGCGTGCTCGGCAAGCAGCGAATCGTCGGACGCAGCGAGGCGCTCGAGTAGGGGCACAATGCGCGCGCGAATTTCCGAGCCGCGGGCCATTTGCGAATTCCCCAGCGCGACGCAAGCATTACGAACCAGGCCGCGCCACTTCGCGCGTTTCACGGCGCTGCCACGAAATATCCGGCTGAATTCTTCCTGCGATAACGAAGCCAGCCATTGCAGCTCCGGCGCAAACAGCGTCGCGCCATTTTCCATTTTCTCTTTTCCATTTTCACTTTTCGCGTGGCCTTGCAGTTCAATCCGGCGTGGCTGAAATGCTGCCAGCTGTGTCACTGGAGACTTACGATTCCACGGGCACACATCCTGGCAAATATCGCAGCCGATGACGGCGTTGCCCATCGCCGGCCGCAGTTCTTCCGGAATCGCGCCGCGCAGCTCGATCGTCAGGTATGAAATGCAGCGGCGCGCATCCAGCACGTAGGGCGCAGCAAACGCGTGCGTGGGGCAGGCATCGAGGCACAGCGTGCAATTCCCGCAGAGATCAGCGGCCGGCAGTTCACCCGGACCAAGCGACGGTTCCAGCTCCAGTGTCGTGAGAATGACGCCGAGAAACAACCACGATCCGATCTGCTCGTTGATCAGGCAGGTATTTTTCGCGAGCCATCCAAGCCTCGCATATTTTGCCGCCACACGCTCGACGACCGGCCCCGTATCCGCGTAAGCGCGCGCGTCAAAAGGTTCAGGCCACTGCGCATGCATCCGCGCGACGAGCGCGTTCAACTTTTCGCGCAACACTTCGTGGTAGTCGTCGCCCCAGGCGTAGCGCGAAATCCATCCCCGCGGGAAATCATCATCGTGAACGCCGGCCTGCTCAGTGGAATACGGCTGCGAAGAGTTGTAGTTCAGCGCCACCACAATCAAACTGCGCGCGCCTTCGAGCGTCAATCGTGGGTCTACGCGGCGCGCATCGCGTAGGTAATTCATCTCACCCGCATGGCCGCGCTCCAGCCACGTGGAAATCTGCGCCAGCTCCGGAAAAGCATCCGCGGGTGCCACGCCGCACAGATCAAACCCCATCTCGCGCGCCCGCTCGCATATCCAACGCGTCTTTGCGACCGAATCCATGAGCCTATCATGCCATCAACAGCCGCCGCGGCGCGCCGCCGCCGACAGCTAGCGCGCGTACACGCGCTCGCGGTCCAGTTGACGATTACTACGCGGCTGGTCAAGAGCTAGCCACTCGGTTCCTCAAGCAGCAGACAACCTGCTCAAGCACCGTTGAATCACATAAGGCCTGCCATGGGGCGATCGCCCAAACGCGTGTGTGCCGGCGTGATGTTACTTCTACTCACGGCCGGACTCTCCACTCACGCGCAAAACCAAAACGGAAACGCTTTTCCGGACTCAGCGAGCAAACAACAAACGAACGAGCCTCCGCAGTCAGAAAATCGCATTCGCACCAGCTCCACTGTCGTGCTCGTCCCCGCGTTGGTTAAAACCAAAACCGGCGAGACTGTCTTCTCGCTCACCGCCGACGATTTTATCCTCAGAGATAACGGCGTGGCGCAGACTTTGCATCTGGAAGCCGATACGGACTCGCAGCCGCTGGCGCTGGTCGTGATTGTGGAAACTGGCGGGCAGGGCACGCGGCATCTGCACGACTATGAAAATCTCGGGGCGGAGCTCGATGCCGTCATCGGCGATGTGCGGCATCTCGTCGCCGTGGTCAGCTTCGACAGCAAACCTCGAATCGCACAGGATTTCACCGACAATACGGACGCCGCAGCAAAAGCGATTGCCCACCTGAACGCGGGTGACCAAGGGGCGTCCATTTTTGACGCCCTCAATTTCGGCATCGACCTCCTGCGCGATGTGCCGTCACGGTATCGTCGCGCGATGCTGCTCATCACCGAAACCGCCGACGGCGGCAGCGAGACGAGCCTGGACGATGCCGTGCGCTTAGTCAGCGATACGAACACAGCGATTTACAGTTTCGGCTTTTCCACGACGAGAGAGGCGGTGAAACACGAGGCATCGAAGCTGCCGCGGCCAGGAGGAACACCGTACGGGAACGAGCCGTATGGAGCGGGCGGCTGCATGAGTCTGGACCCAGGCGCCGACCCGGACGCGCATGGAAATCGCCGCGTTCAGGCGTTGGACTGCGCGAGCGATCTGCTTCCGCCGCTGCGATTGGTGCGCATGGCGTTTATCGCCGCGAAAGCCGGTCTGAAGCGCAACGTGCCCGAGTCCGTGGCGCAATTGACCGGAGGTGAATACTTCGCGTTCACGAACGCAGCGACGCTGAAACGGAGCTTACTCACCGTCTCCAATGACGTTCCAAATTACTACTTGCTGAGCTTTCGTCCGGAATCGCCCAGTGCAGGACTTCATACGCTGGAACTGACGCTGAAGAACAAACCGGAACTCCAACTCAAGGCGCGCAACACATACTGGCAGGACGCCGAAGGATCCGTCGCGCCGTAAGCCGCGCGACGATTTTCTGGCGTGAGCCGAAGCTGAGTATCAAGCCCGGGCCACTCTGTAGCGGGTCAGTTTCCGATTACGCGACTTACCGCACGCAAAGCGGGTTCGAAGATGACTTCCGGGTTGCCGATCATCCTTCCGGAATTGTGAACTTCGCTCACTCCGACGATTTGGTTTATAGTCCGTCCATGCGGCAAATCATTCAGTTCGCTCTGTGCGTATCAATCCTCGGGCTGGCCGGTGCAAGTAGTCTATTCGCCCAGGCAGACCCCGAATGGACTGAACCATTCCCTCCGTTTCACATCGCAGGCAACCTGTACTACGTAGGGAGTAAGGGACTGGCGAATTATCTAGTGGTAACGCCGCAAGGGAACATCCTGATCAACAGCGATCTGGAAGCCAATCTGCCACTGATTGAGGCCAGCATCGAAAAACTCGGCTTCAAGTTCAAGGACACAAAAATTCTGCTGATCAGCCACGCGCACTTTGACCACGATGCCGGCAGCGCGAAGATCAAGGAGCTGACCGGAGCGCGCTACATGGTGATGGATGCCGATGTGCCGGTGGTGGAATCCGGCGGCAAACTCGATTTTCAGTATGGCAACACTCCCGGTTCTCTTTATCCACCGACCAAAGTAGATCGCGTGCTGCACGATGGGGACGAAGTGAAGCTTGGCAGTGCGGTGCTGGTTGCGCGCCTTACTCCAGGCCACACAAAGGGCTGCACCACGTGGACGATGAAGGTGAGTGAGGGCGGTACGACCTACAACGTGGTGATCGTTGGCAGTCCCAACGTCAACACAGGCTACAAGCTCGTGCACAACGACAATTACCCGCAGATCGCCGCAGACTACGAGCGCATGTTCCAAGTCTTGAAGTCGTTGCCATGCGATATTTTCGTCGGCGCCCACGGCGCTTACTTCGGCCTGGAAGAAAAATATGCGCAGATGAAAGACGGGGGCGCGAACCCATTCATTGACCCTGGCGGCTACAAAGAATTCGTAGCGCAAAAGGTACAAGACTTCCGCGCTGAATTGGCAAAGCAAACGCTCGCCACAAAATAAACCGCAAAACCAACGAGGGAATCCGCTCGATGGACCGTCAGAGGATTGCACTCGAAATTATCTGTGGCTGCTTCTCGATCTATCGCGGATTTTCGCCCAGATGGACTCTCTATGAGCAGGGGCGACTTCCGGGGCGCCTGATCTTCGCTATCGCTGGCGTGCTGTTTCTCGTACATGCCTTTTGGCAGATTGTGCGCGGGGGCTAGATGCGAGTGCCTGATTAACAGCGCGATTTATTTTCAGGTGGAGATCGCGTCCGACGCCGCGGGAAGGCCGACACGCCGCAACAAGTCTTGGAAACGAGGATCGTTCCGCAAATCGTCCATGCTCGGGTCTATATGAAGATAGATAAGCCAGTGGCAGTGCTCTGCGTAGGATTTCTCCAAATATTCAAGCGCGCGGTCGTGGTCACCCAAGCCCGCGTAGATTCCAGCGAAGAAATGGGGCACCACATACCTTTCCTTTGCCAGCCTCTGCAAATCATCGAGGATCTGAATTGCTTCCCGTGCCGCACCGGCCGTAGCGAAAGTCTGCGCCAGCGCGGCGCGCATCAGCGGACTGCCGCCTGACAGATTCACGCCCTTCTCACCCGCGCTGATCGCCAAATCGTAGCGAGCGGTTTCCCGATAGACCAGCCCGAGAATCCAATAGGTCATGGGATAGTTCGGATCCAATTCCGCGGTGCGCAGCAGTTGTGCGACGGCCTCGTCGTATTGACACGCATGATAGTGGGCCCATCCGATCGCGACATTAATGATGAGCGACAAAGGATCCAGCTCCAGGCTTTTTTTCATCCTGGCGAGAGCTTCCGCGTGGCGGCCCATGGTCATCAGGCTCTCGGCGTAATAGTGATTTGCAGTTGGATAGCAGGGATTTAATTCCAGGCTGCGTTGAAATTCTTTCTGAGCTTCCGGCCATTGCCAATCGTGCAGCCACAACACTGCCGCCAGAGCCGTGTGTGCTTCTCCAAGATCAGGAGCGATTTCGAGCGCGGTCATCGCAGCGGCCTTGGCTTTCGGGAACGCATCCTTCGGAGGCAGATAGCTGTTCCATCCCAGCAGAACATAGGAATCGGCAACGCCCGTATGCGCGAGAGCGTAGCTGGGATCTTTCTGGATCGCCTGCTGAAAGCAGCCGATCGCCTTGTAGAATCCTTCTTCCGTCCAGCGGTTCCAATGATGGCGGCCTTGCAGGTAGAGCCAGTAAGCTTCGGCGTCTTCCGTGTGGCGTTTGACGAGCCGCTTTTTTTCCGCGTGCGTCAGCTGTAACCGCAATTTTCCCGATATCTCGTTGGAAATTTCATCCTGAATCACGAAAATGTCGCCGGGCTTGCGATCGAATTGCGCGCCCCAGAGTTGCGACCCAGTCGCTACGTCCACTAACTCGGTTCCGATTCGCAAGAAGCCGCCGCTTTGCATCATTCTTCCCGTCAGCACGGCGCGCACATTGAGTTCGCGACCGACGGCTTGCGGGTCAATGTCGCGACCTTTGTAACGAAATACCGTGCTCTGCGCCATCACGCGCAGTTTTGGCACCGTCGCCAGGTTATTGATCAGGCTCCCGGTGATTCCGTCGCTGAGGTAATCGTTCTCCGGGTCGCGACTCACGTTTTCGAAAGGCAAGACGGCCAGCGAGCCGATGGTCTTTGAGACTCGCGGCGCGCGGAAGCTTCCGGTTTGTTGTGCCGAAGCGCGCGAGATCGGCTGGCCGGCCGACGATGGAGTATCAGCGGTTGATGCAAAGTGTGAGCCTGTTACTGCTTCGCAATCTGGCAGTCCCGAATCAATCTCTCGCTTCAGCCGTTGCAGGTCGGCGAGCAGATCGGCCGCGTGCTGGTAACGCTGTTCCCTATCTTTGTGCAGGGCCCTGTTGATGATTGCTTCCAGCGTCGGCGGGATATCGGGATTGATGCTTCGCACCGAAACAGGCGGCCGCGTCAGCACCGCCTCGATAATCGCGCCGCCGGTGCCGCCACCAAATGCCTGGCGGCCTGTGGCCATTTCGTACAGCACCAAACCAAGCGAGAAGATGTCCGTGCGCGCGTCCAGTGCGTCCCCGCGGACCTGTTCTGGTGACATGTAAGAAGGAGTGCCGCTGATGATTCCAGCGATCGAAGGGGAGGTCGAGGATTCGCCGCCGGAATCCGCGTCCGCGATCGCGACCCCTTTGGGAACTAGTTTTGCCAGGCCAAAATCGAGCACTTTCGCTCGCCCGCGCTTGGTCACGAAAATATTGGCGGGTTTGATATCGCGGTGAATGATTCCTTCCGCGTGCGCGGCGTCCAGAGCCTCCGCTATCTGGATGCCGAGTTCCAGCAGTTCTTCCACTGGGAGCGCCTTGCCGTGGATGTGATTGCGCAGCGTTTCGCCGTCAATGAACTCCATGGCGATAAACGCTCGGCCGTCCTGCTCACCGATGTCGTAGATCGTGCAGATGCCGGGATGGTTTAGAGCGGATGCGGCGCGCGCCTCGCGCCGGAAGCGCTCGAGCGCCTGAGGTTGCTGCGCGAGTTTTTCAGGGAGGAATTTCAGCGCGACAGCGCGTTCCAGCCGGCTGTCCTGGGCCTTGAATACCACGCCCATCCCACCGGCGCCGAGTTGCTCGACAATGCGATAGTGCGAAATGGTCTGGCCAATCATGCGCAGGCAAACTTTCGAGGGAGCGGCATTCCAGACTACCGCGTTAGATCGTCGGGACCGGCTTCGCTAGACGATTTTCTTCGTTCCGTCTTCGGTGGTTTGGGCGAGCCAATCAGACTCAGAATGTTCGCGCCTTCACCGAATTTATCCCCGGCATCGAGAGACTCTTGCTCCAGCGTGATGTTCTTATTGCAGACCGTACAAACGAGTGCGGCGTAAGCCCCGCCATCCGCCTGCCGGAACATATTGCAGCGCATCACGCGCCCGCAGCACACCGGAACCCACATCGTAGATGACTTGTCCGAAGAGTTGTCCGAAGCCATCAGCCGCCTCGTGGGACGCGAATGCGGCGGATTATACACTGGAATCCGTCTGCCCCAGCGCAGGAAGCAATTCGCGTCTAATCGAACCCCGATCCGCTCCCGCACACCGCTTTCATTGGCCTATCCCCGAATCGGCTGCTACAATGCGGCCATGGCTGATTGGCGGCAAATTCAGGCGCGTATTCGCAAGGCGAAGAACAGCGCCGACGCACAGACGAAACTTTCCGAGCTCTACCAGCGCACACACGACGCGATGGTGGCCTGGGAGCTGGGAGCCGTAGCAGAAAAAGCCGAACGAAATGAGGATGCCGTGAAGTGGTACACAATTGCAGCGGAACGATTCCGCCGCGCTGATTGGAAGAAAAAGGCCGAAGAAGCACTGGCGCGATTGGGCGCGCCGATTCCGGTGGCGGGTGCTAAACCCAGTCCCGAGCCTGTATTTGCCGCAGCAAGCGTCAATGAAGCCGAATCGTCCCACGATGATGATAGCGCAAGCGATTCGGAAGAGTCACAACCGCGCCTGGCGCTCGGTGAGATCCCAGAAGACGGCGTGGACTACGCCGGAGACGCGATCGAAGTGGAGACAGTGCACCTCTCTGACGCCACGCCTCCCACGGGCGCTGGCGTAGCCGATACGGACGCTTCCGGCAAGAAGAAACGCCGCCGCGGACGCCGCGGTGGCCGAGGGCGTCGTCGCAAAGGCGCTCCCGCTGCGCCCGGATTGCCTTCGCAGGCATTCGCAGAATCGGGCGCAACTCACGCGCCTTCATCAGCCGCGCCACAAGCGCGCGCGCCGGCTCCGCGATTTCAGCCTTCGCGGCCTGCTCCGCAAACCGAAACCTATGAACGCATTCCGGCTGTGGTGGCTGCGCCGCATGAACCGGAATATACTCCGCACACCGAGCAAGCCGCTCCGATGCTGCCTTCCGAGCGCACCGCGCACGGGCGCGCCGGCGATCCGGCCCTCGCTTCGCGTATGTCCAAACTGGAATCCATGTTGCGCCGCCTGGTCTCCAGCCCGCTGCACCGTCTGGACGAAGCGGATTCAGCTCCAGCTGGCCCGGGCGTGTTCCTGCTTTCGGACTCCGACCAGATTACTTCGTACTACATCGAAGCCTGCCAGACGCTGCGCGTCGGCCTGGGAAATCTCGCCCGCGGCAGCGGACGCAGCACCACCAAACCCGTTCGCGGTGGACGCCCGGCGTTCGACAGCGGCCTGAAGACCAAACTCGCCGAGCATTTGGGCATAGGCGAAGCGAAAGTCTCGCAATATCTGAAGGACCACTGCGTGGTCCGCTGGATTCAGCTCGATGACGACGCCCCACACCTGGCGCATTTCGCCATCGGCGTCCTGCGCACACCCCTCAACCTGGACTAAATTTGGACCGAAAACAGGGCTAAATGCCAGTCCCAGCTAGTACTTCGCCCTTCCCATTGGCTGCTCCTGGGCGCCGTTCAGCCCCGGAATTGCACCTTTAGACGCACCTTCCTAGACGCCCACTTTGAAACCGTGCAAACTCTGGTACCGTAACTGGTTACGGATGAGCCTCATCGGTAGGGGCAAGCCTGCGGGGGATTAACAGGGCAGGTCACGGTTGGTCTGAAAGGGAAAGGTGGAAAGATGGCGAACGCCGTAAGCACAAAACTTTGGAAAACTTTCGATTGGGCGCTGTGTAAGACCGCAGGCGTCACATACAACACGATTCAGTACTTCAACAAATTTAATCCCAATCCTTCCTTCACGCCGAAGTGGTCTGATAAGCCTTTGCTGAAATCCTGGGAGAAATCCAAGCCGACCCTCGGTTGGCCGCGTACCACGGATTCGCTGTGTCCCGATTGCGTGCGCGAAGCGCGCGATCTGATCATCAACGGGAAAAAAGACTGGACCGATCTGGTGCATGAAAAAGTCGGCGAAATCAAAGCGCAAATTATCGAGCGCGATGGCCAGGTCTGGATGGTGAAGGAATGCGCCATTCACGGAAAGTTTGAAGACTTGATGGCCGTTGACGCCAAGTTCCTGGAATGGATCGAGAAGAATTTCCCCGGTCGCGATATTCCGGCCCACAACGACGAAGGGCTGCATCGCCACGGTTCCAGCACGGTTCGCCACGGCCGCGGTTCCGTTCTTACCGTGGACCTCACCAACCGCTGCAACATGATGTGCGATCCCTGCTTCATGGACGCGAACCAGGTCGGCTACGTCCACGAACTCAGCTGGGAAGAAATCCAGGAAATTCTCGAGAACGCCACCAAGATCAAGCCCCGCCGTCAGATGTCTGTGCAGTTTTCCGGTGGCGAACCGACCATGCATCCGCGATTTATTGACGCAGTGCGTTACGCGCGCAAAGTCGGCTACAACAGCGTGCAGGCCGCGACCAACGGCATCGAATTTGCGAAGAGTAAGGAATTCTGCAAGGCGGCCTTCGAAGCGGGCATGCGCTACGCGTACCTGCAATTCGACGGCATCGGCAATGACGCCAACAGCCACCGCCAAGTGGGCAATCTATTTGACGTGAAACTCCGCGCCATCGAGAACATGCACGAAGCCGGCATCGAAATCGTGCTGGTCACTACCATCGTCAACAACGTGAACAACGATCAGGTAGGCCCGATCGTGAAGTTCGCGATGGAAAATCCCAAGAAAATTTCCTTCGTCTCTTTCCAGCCCGTTTCCTTCACCGGGCGCGACGAAGAAATCACTCCGGAACGTCGCATTCGCCAACGCTACACGCTTTCGCACTTGGCGAAGGATGTCAGCGCGCAAGTGGGCAAAGTCGAACCGACGCGCGACTGGTTCCCGATCTCGTTCATCAGCACATTCGCCGGCTTTTCGGACCTGGTGCACGGGCCCGATTCGCAATGGGGCTCGCTCTCCTGCGGCTGCCACCCGAACTGCGGCGTCGGCACAGCGCTGATGATCAACAAGGAAACCAAAGAGTGGGCGCCGGTTCCGCGCTTCCTCGATGCGCAGGGATTGACCAGGGACGTCGCCGCGATCACCGATGCGGCGCGTGGCAAGAATTTTTCCAACTTCATGATGGCCATGGCGCTGCTGAAAAATTACAGCCCGTTCCAGGCGCCTCCCAGCTTGCGGCTCAAGGACCTGTGGAGGAAGTTCGACAAGACCTGGGCGCTTTCCAAGAACTCCGACAAGAAGTACGGCAAGGTAGCTCCCGACCGCACCTACGAAGACGCCATCAAGCGGCGCTCGGAAGATCCCTGGAACTTCCTGTTCATCGCCGGCATGTGGTTCCAGGATCTTTTCAATTACGATTTCCGCCGCACTGAAATGTGCATCATTCCCTATGCCACGCAGCAAGGCGAAATTTCCTTCTGCGCGTACAACACCGGTGTGGGCTGGCGCAAAATCATCGAGAACATGCACAAGAACGCTACCGTCGCCCAGTGGTACAAGGAACACGGCAAGCACGACGTCTTTGCCAAAGGCAAGAAGGTCAATCTGGAGAGCTACGAGCACTCGCTCCGCATTGATGCTGAAGATGCTTCGCGTGTTCGTGAACTTGAGCACGACATTCCGCAGACCGCGGCCGAAGAAGACCGCATTCGCCGCAAGAAGGCGTTCGAAGAAGCTGCCAAGGTTCGCCGGATTTACGAAGAGCTCGTGCTGAAGAAGTCTACCGAGCCCGTCGTGCAAATCGGCTCGATGCAGCAAATCCTCAGCGCGGTTCCCGGCGTAACGGTGAAACCAGTGCAGATCGCCCCGGCAAACGGCAATGGCCACGCGAATGGAAATGGCCACTCAAACGGCAACGGCGCAACCAAAGTCGAAAAGCCCGAAACGGAAGCCGCAGTAGCCGGCGACTAACTCAACCGCAACACCCAACAATCTCCGCAGGGTAAGCAAGGCCAACAGCCCCGGCGCAAACCGGGGCTGTTTTTTTGATTTAGACGCGTGATTCGTCTACAGTGGATCTTGATGAGCCGAATTCGTAGTATGACGGGTAATGGACGTGAGCATCGTCGCCGTGTGTTTGATTTCACGGTCATACTGCTGCCTGTCGCGGACGAGTTGCCTTCCCATGGAAAGTCCAAAGCGCGAAAGTCCGCCGCGGCAAATCCCGCCGGATATCAAGTAACCGTTCCGTTGCTGCCGGGCGTCATCACCTACGGACGCACGGAAAAAGAAGCCATCGAAATGGCAAGCGACGCTATCCGTTGCCACGGTGCGAGAACAACCACGCGGCCAGCCCCGGCTCGCTGAACACCACGTCCCACACGTTGTGTCCAATGCTCGGGTATTCGGTGTACTTCGGCGCACCACCGGCCTTGCGCAGCTCCGCAACCCATTCGCGCGCGCGTGTCACCGGCACCAACGGATCTTCCTCGCCTTGAAATATCCACACCGGAACTTTCACGACGCGCGGGATCATGTAAGAATCGCCGTACCCGCATAGCGCAATCGCCGCCGCAAATCGCCGCAGCGCGATCGAAAGCGCGGCCCACACGCCTTCACCGCCCATGGATTGCCCCACCACATACTCGCGCGCGCGATCAATGCCGTATTGTTTCTCGATCGTATCCAAGATCTCAAGCGCGAGGCGGATTGCAACCGGAGGAGTGTTGGTGTGCGGCCGCGCCCATCCTTTGGTCGCGTCCACCTGTGGCGCCAGCACGAACGCGTGATACTTCGCCTGATTTTCCGGCGTGGTCCAAAAGTGCGAGCCGGGCGAATTCCCGCCCGACACCTGCGCAATATTATCCGAGCCGCGGCCCGCGGCGCCGTGCAGCCACAATACAATCGGATATTTTTTCGCGGCGTCGTAATCCGGCGGCACAAACAGGCGGTACGCCATGGCCTCGCCGCTGGGACTGCGATAGGAACCAGCGATGAACCCCGCCACTGCGGCGTCCGGCGCGTGCGCTTGCGCAGCGTGCGCTTGCAGCGGAACCGAAAGAAGAAGAATTAAGACGACAAACCTACGGCGTGCAAGACTAGGCGCGGGATCAAGCATCAACCCAAAGCGCGAGCGCGGCGTCCGCACATTGCTCCAGCTTCTTTTGATCTCTCGCGGAAAATGCATTCGCCCTCTCGCTCTCCACGTCAATTGTGCCGATCACTCGCGATTCCCGCGGATGCAGAATAGGAATGATGATCTCCGAAAGGGTGCTGCCAAAAGCTGTCAAATAACGTGGGTCGCTCCGCACGTCCTCTACAACAACGGCTGATTTCTCGCGAATCGCGGAACTGGTCAGCCCCTTCGGCACTGGAAACGTAGCATACGCGGGTGCGCCCGGGCCGCTCCACGCAAAGATCGAAACCAGCTCGGCGCTAACGTCGTAAACCCCGACCGAGCGATACGGCCCGAGCGCACGCACAGCATCGGCAATTTGCTGCGCGCGTTCGACGCAGCGGAACGAATCTTACTTAGCGTCTCTTCCATCGCCATTGCGCGAATACCTCAAGACGTTCTGTGGCGGCTCCAGGCCAGCATTCAACTTTGGATCTGGAATCGGCGCGCCCGGCACCACCTCCAATGGCAGCACGCCCGCCCAGATCGGCAGCGCGTAATCCGCTTCATCATCCTTCGGCGGTCCGGTGCGCACCTTCGCGGACACTTCCTCCAGCGGCAGCGCCAGCACCGAAGTCGCTTTCAATTCCATCTCCGTCGGCGGCCGGACATCATTCCAGCGCCCCCGCACAATGTGGTTCGTAAACGCTTCCAGCACGCGATTCTTTTCGCCGCTATCTTCCACCGGCATCGCGCGGCCGAGCATCACGACTGAGCGATAATTTGCCGAATGATGAAACGCTGAACGCGCCAGCACCAATCCATCGACCAGCGTGACCGTCACGCACATCTGCAAGCCGCCCGCGAGCGTCCGCAGCATGCGGCTGGCCGCGGAGCCGTGCACATACAACGTGTCGCCGACGCGCGCGTAATTCGTGGGGATCACGAATGGCTGGCCGTCCACTACGAATCCAACATGGCACACGAACCCTTCGTCGAGGATTCGATACACTGTTTCGCGATCGTAGTGGCCGCGGTCGGGCAGGCGTTGAACTTTGGTGCGTGCTGTGGGGCTGAATGGCTCGGTCATCCATCGAGCGTAAATCGGCGAGGCGTTAGCCGCAAGTGCCAATCTGGATGGCCGCGGTTCCCCCGCCGTTCGCGAAGGACCTTACTGTTGCACCGGTTGCGCAGCGGCGGCAGGCTTGGGCGGCGGAACAATGTGCACAACGCGAAATCCGGTGTAGGCCCGATCGGCAGCGCGGTACTGCGCCTTGCCATCCGTGGGACGATCGGCGCTCCCGCCCAATGTTTTTCCGGAGCCATCAGCGGCGGTCACCCACTCCGCCACATTTCCGCCGAGGTCAAACACCAGCTCTTCGCCTTCGTCACCCTCCGCCGCAAAACTTCCCACTTCGCGCAGCAGCGGCGCGTAGCCCGGCAATTCCTTGATCTTGGCTTCGAGCTTTTGCGCGTCCTCGGGATTCAGCGCGTAGCCCGCCCAGTAATCCAGCGTATTTTCACCGGCGCGCACCTTGTAGAAATCAATCGTTTCGCTTTCGTTCGGAAGTCGGTAAGTTTCCGCGGTCAGCTCGCTCAGCCACTTGCAATATGCTTGCGCCTGCTTCAGCGTGATGCCGTTCGCCGGATAATTTTCCGTGCCCGCGTCGAACTTGTAGTCCTTATCGAATGCCGCGAACTGCACGCGTGTAATTTCAAACCGCCCGATTTCGATCGCGCCGCGCTTCACCGTTTCGGGGATCAGCACATCCGGCACGGTATTTTCCGAAGTCGCAGGCGGATGAACCGCCACGCCGTACGCTGCGCCGGATTTCTGCACCGTCGCGCGCCTTAACGCCACGTCCAGCGGCGATCCTTTTTTCAGCGCTTCATTTTCCGGCGGCTTGGTCTTGAATAAATAAGCATCGAACCACGCCTCTTCCTCATTCATCTTGCGCAACTGGTGCGTCAACTTCCGCGGCCCGTGCGCCTCGCCCGGAAACAGAATGAATTTCACCGGAGCCTTGCCAATCGAATAAAGCGCGCGGTAGTGCGTCCAGCCTTCTTCCGTAGGAACCTGCCGGTCAATGGTGCCGAAGAAAATCAGCGTAGGCGTCTTCACCTTATCCATTTTGAACAGCGGCGATTTGTCGATATAAAGCTGCGGATCTTCCAGCGGCGTCTTTCCAAAATAATAATGGTCAAACGATTCGCCGAAATCGACGTTGGCCCAATCGCTCAGCCATTCCACGTCTCCCGCGCCCACCACCGCCGCCTTGTAACGGTCCGGATTGGTCACGGTCAGTTGAATCGAAAGAATCGAGCCGTTCGACCAGCCAGTCGCGCCAATCTGCTCGGGATCCGCCAGTCCTTTCGCGATCAAGTTGTCCACGCCGCGCTCGATGTCCGGAATTTCCAGCTCGTAATATTTTCCGCAACAGATGGACTCGACAAACTTCAGCCCGTAGCCGGTGCTGCCGTGATAATTCGTCTTCAGCACGAACGCGCCTTTCTGCGTCATTAGATTCGGCGCATAGGCCCAGCGCTCGGCCCATTGATCGTGATCCGCGCTGGCCGGGCCGCCGTGCGTCGCCACAATCAACGGGTAGGCCTTTCCCGCCTTGTAATCGTCCGGATAGTAGAGGATGCCTTCCACGTCGTCGTCATTCGCGCCCTTCCATTGCAACACTTCTGATTTCGCGACGGGCTTGTTCTTGAAGCCTGGATTTAAGTTCGTGATCTGCAGCGGCGCGCTGATCTTCGTGCCGTCCAATTTTGCGCGAAAGAATTGCGTCGGCACACTTGCCGTCGAATGTTCGTAAATCAGGGTTTTGCCGTCTTCGCCCAGCGCGAAGCTGAAATAATGTTTTTCATCCTCGCTGGAAATGGATTTGCGCGACCACGTGCCGCCGTGCCGCGTGAAACGCACGGGCTTGGTGTACACGCCGTCGGCCAGCAGCGCAATGAATCCGTCGTTCGTCGCTTCCAGCGATCCCGCGAAGCCGCGGTCCCAATCCAGATTCACCTCGCTCGATTTTCCGGCCGCGAGATCGTAGAAATAAATCCTATGAACGGTGGCCACCAGGAAGCGCGGATCATTGGAATACGGCGCCACAACGTAAAAACCAGAATTGTCACGCGCCCAAGCGACGTCAATCGGCTGGATGCGCTCGCTTGCGAATACCTGCGTGCGCGCGCCGGTCGCGAGGTCAACAACGTAGGTCACGGGCGGAATCTTCTGATCCCACGCAAAACTTAATTCCCGCCGCGCCACGGCGACCACTTTCTTCTTGTCGTGCGAAACTTCGAACCTCTGGATCCAATCGTCGTTGTCCGTCAGCCGCGTGACTTTCTTGTCCTTCACCGAAAATTTGTACAGCCGCACGGGCGCGCTGTGCGCGGTATCGTCCACCACGTTCGAATCGTCCTTGCGCTCTTTCGTCTGCCGCTCGTAGAGCGTGGGGTCCTCTTCAGCGCTGAAAATAACGGTGTCGTTGTCCAGCCACTCGAATTGCTGGATGCCGCGCTCGAAATCCGTCACCGCCCAAGGCTCGCCGCCCGAGGCATTCATCAGCCACAGTTGCGTCGGCGCCATATCCGGTTTCGGTTTGGGCAGCGCGTGCGTGCTCAAAAAAGCAATCGTATCGCCCGAAGGCGACCAGCGCGGATGCGACACTTCATCCGTCCCCCGCGTGAGCTGCACTTCCTTGCCATCATTTAAATTGGAAAGATACAAATTGCTGACGCGCAGATCCTTCTCCTTATCCGCCGCGCCCTTCACCCACAATGCAAATCGCCCGTCCGGCGAAATCCGGAACTGTCCGCCATCCTCCTGATAGACTACATCCTCAGCGGTCCACTGATATTTCTTTGCGGCATTGGGCTTAGGCGCGCTCATGGCCGCATCCGCAGCAGCCTGCGCCATAACCACAGGCGCGATCAGGATCAATATTCCAGCCAGCAGGGCAGGCGCTTTCCAGCAACGTGGAGCAATCGTCTTCATGCGTTCCTCATATTTCAACAGGCTTATACCCATCTGAATTGGACAACCGAAAAACTATCACAGTCTCGCAGCCGTCGGATAGCAGCTGCGCACGCGTAGCCGTACATCCAGCTCCGGGCATTTCATTAAGCTTCAACAAATTGGCAACGCGGATATCGGAGTGACGAGCTCGCTGATTTGCTTACCCTTCGTACATCTCGGTAAATATTCTGTGTTTAATGATCCTTCGCGGAGGCTGGGACATTACTGCTGGCAAGCGCCTTCTGCAGATTCCAGAGCATAACTGTCCTTCCACCATTAATCGGGGCAGCAGCCAACCACGGTCATCGGAGCTTAGGGCCACGATGCCGTTACCGAAGTCTGCCCGCGAACAATAAAGCTTCCCGGAAGCGTCCCAAACCGCGAACCCGCTCTTGGAATAAGTGAGTATGAGTGTGCCGCTCTGATTGAACGCCGCGAAGTTCGAGTATCCCGCGAGCCCACGCTTGCGATTTCTTCTCCAGAACTCAAACGCAGCAGGCGGGCTCCATCTGGCCCACCGATGACCACCAGGTCCTTTTCTGGAGAAGCTGCGATTTGCGTTATGTAATCCGGCCCGTTCGGAACCTCGCGGACTTTCGTCCAATCCTTCGTGCTCCAAACCGCGAGATACTTCGCGTTACCTCCAATCAACAAGGCGCCGTCTCGCGAAAATTGTGATCCCTGCGCATGCTTAAGCGTCGCGAGTAGTCGTCCGGTGGTCACGTCGTACACCGAGTCGGCCTCTCCGTTCGCAGTAACATCCAGGAGAGTTCCCGCAGGGTCAAAAACCACGCTAGGAATCGTATTTTGAGATCCGGGCTCGAACGTCTTTAGTTCCCGCGGTATCCTCTTCTCTAGTTTCCCGCTCGCAACATCCCACAATTCGATGCCGTTTCCGTCCTCGGCAAGAAGGCGCCCGTCGGAGCTCAGCGCGATGGTGTTGCTGCCCTGTAAGGTTTGAACCTTTTTTTGACTGTCAACGTCCCAGACGTCGACTCTGCTCGGCGTGCTTGCAACCGCCAGCACTTTTCCGTCACCACTGAACGCGAGGCTGCCCACGTAACCTAGTGACGCACGTCCGCGCACCGCAAAAGTGCCTTTGGTTCCTCCCTTCCCATCGCTCTTCATCGGGCCCAAAACTAAGCCACTCTTCGCCGGCTTCGAATCCTTATCGCCGAGCACGAAATCCGGCCCGGGAAATGACTTGGCCGAATCTTGTGTTCCGATCTGTTGATTTCCCGCAAATAGCAGGCCTGGTAGAAATAGAATTACGGCAACGAATCTCGTTCTGTTCATAGGACGGTACGTTATAAAAATCGCTCGAACATTACCAGTAGGGAATTCCTTCGCACCGGCCCGAATTGGAAGCCAAGCTGCCGCCCGGCCCGGCCGTTCGTCTCGCCGCGCGATTTCAGCTAGAATGTTCTCGTCAACGTATCGGAGCCCAGCCATGGCCATCAGCCGCGAACAAGCGCGCAGCGAACACACCACGAGCACCTCGCACGATCAGTTCAGCGAGACGATTTACGGCGTGGTCTGCTCTACGTGCCACAATTACATCCTGATTGATAAGACGAATTGCCCGCCGTCCTGCCGCGAACACGAGACGTGCCGCGCTGCGTACGCTTAGATTTCGTCCACAGCGCGCGCAGGAATCGCCCTTGCGCCCACAAGCACCGCCTAACTCCCGCCTGATTCTCACGCACCGCCCGGCCACGTCCAGTCCAACTCTCGATTGACGCCCCCTCCGCGCTTGCGTACGATGCGCCCCATGCGGCCAAAACGCTGTCCAGGAGCCAGCGCCAAAATATGAAACCACTCCTCCAGATAATTCTGTGGACCGCCATCGCGCTCGCTGGTGCCGGTGCGCTCGCCGCCATCGCCTTCGAACGCCGCGAACCGCTCAACGCCGTCTGGTTCGTCGTCGCCGCGCTCTGCACCTATCTTGTCGCCTATCGCTTCTACTCAAAATTCATCGCCGCAAAAGTTCTGGCGCTCGACGATACCCGCGCCACTCCCGCCGAGCGCCTCGAAGACGGCCACGATTTCGTTCCCACCAGCAAATGGGTTCTCATCGGCCACCATTTCGCGGCGATTGCCGGCCCCGGCCCGCTCGTAGGCCCCACGCTGGCCGCACAATTCGGCTATCTCCCCGGAACTCTGTGGCTCATCGTCGGCGCAGCGCTCGGCGGCTGCGTCCAGGATTTCATCATTCTGTTCTGCTCAATCCGCCGCGACGGAAAATCGCTGGGCCAGATGGCGCGCGAAGAAGTTTCGAAGCGCGGCGGAATGATCGCGCTGCTCGCCGTCCTCGCCATCATGATTATTCTTCTCGCGGTCGTCGCACTGGTGATCGTCAAAGCGCTGAAAGAATCACCGTGGGGCACCTTCACGCTGGCAATGACCATTCCCATCGCGCTGCTCATGGGAATTTATCTGCGTTATGTGCGCCCGGGCCGGGTGCTCGAAGCTTCGCTCGGCGGCGTCGCGCTGGTGATGTTGGCGGTTGTCTCAGGCCAGTGGGTGAACGCCTCACCCGCCTGGTCCAACGCCTTCACGCTTTCCGGCCCCGCGCTGGCCATCGCCATCATCGCCTATGGTTACGCAGCTTCCGCGCTGCCCGTCTGGCTGCTGCTGGCACCGCGCGATTACCTCAGCGCGTTCATCAAAGTGGGTGCCATCGCCGCGCTGGCCATCGGCGTGATCTTCGTGCGCCCCACCCTCGAGATGCCGGCGCTCACCCGCTTCGTGGACGGCAACGGCCCGGTCTTCGCCGGGAAAATCTTCCCCTTCTGCTTCATCACCATCGCCTGCGGCGCCATCAGCGGCTTCCACGCGCTGATTTCCTCCGGCACCACGCCGAAAATGATTCTGCGCGAAAGCCACGCGCGCACCATCGGCTACGGCGCGATGCTGATGGAATCATTCGTCGGTGTGATGGCCATGATCGCCGCCTGCGCGCTACAACCCGGCGTATATTTCGCGATCAATAGTCCCGCGGGAATCGTCGGCAAGACGGCCGACGCCGCCGCCGCGACGATTCGCGGCTGGGGCTACACGCTCGACCCGCAAACCATGTCTGCGCTCGCGCAACGCGTGGGCGAACACACGTTACTCGACCGCACCGGCGGCGCGCCCTCCCTCGCCGTTGGCATGGCGCAGATTTTCAGCGGCACCATCGGCGGCGAACGCCTGCTCAGCATCTGGTACCACTTCGCGATCATGTTCGAAGCGCTTTTCATCCTCACCGTGCTCGACGCCGGAACGCGCGTCGGCCGCTTCATGGTGCAGGAGCTCGGCGGACACATCTGGAAACCGCTGGGCAAATCCGGTTCGACCGCCGGAATTCTTGCCACCAGCGCGCTGATGGTCGGCGCGTGGGGATATTTTTTGTGGCAAGGCGTGCAGGATCCGCTCGGCGGAATTAATTCGCTGTGGCCGCTCTTCGGCATCTCCAATCAATTGCTCGCGTGCGTCGCGCTGGTGGTGGCCACCACCATCCTGCTGAAAATGGGCCGCGCGCGCTGGATTTGGGTGACGCTCGCGCCCATGGTCTGGCTCGTTGCGATCACCATGACCGCCAGCTACCAGAAAATTTTCTCGCCGAACGCGCGCATCGGCTTCCTGTCGCAAGCCAACGTTCTCGCGGCGCAGATTGCCTCCGGCGCGATCCCCGCCGAAAAAATCGCAGTCACGCAGCGGCTGATTTTCAATAATCGCCTGGATGCCGCCGTCACTGCCACGCTCGCCGCGATGATTCTGCTGCTAATCGTCGAAGCCATCGGCGAGTGGATCGCAATTCTCAGCGGGCGAAAAGCGGCGGTGCTCCACGAATCGAGCTATGTCGCGACGCGCTGGGCCGAAGGAGGGGACTAATATGAAAATCATGCGGAATTGGTCGCGAAGTGCGTGGGTCTGGATCCGCCAGGTCAGCGGCGATGCAGCCTACGAAAATTATTTGCGGTCCACGCGCCGCATTACGGACGTGGCACGCGTCGATTCCCGCATAACGCAAGCAGGCTGCTGCTCAACGAATGCCCCATCCGCTCAACCGCTAAGTCGCAGCGAGTTTTATCTCGACGCGCTGCGACGCCGTTACTCCACCCTGTCCCGTTGCTGCTAACAGCTCGCAGGGAAACTGCGTGTATAGATGGGATCGGTCCTGGCTCGCGCCGAGGCAGAATCTGACCAACCTGACGCTAGGAAACAGCGGATCCTCCGTTGACGGAACCGCCCGCCGCCACGTATAATTGGGGTTTGTCACTAGCTTCAGGAGGCAGCATGTACGCCGTAATTCGCACTGGTGGAAAGCAATACC
>Ga0209655_10000181_pt1 | contig 23366 bp, 23 predicted proteins | sample BogFormECP03_OM2_FD_188236 | JGI IMG/M metagenome (GOLD analysis project Ga0209655, IMG submission 188236) | Bog forest soil microbial communities from Calvert Island, British Columbia, Canada - ECP03_OM2 (SPAdes) (version 2) | ecosystem: Environmental > Aquatic > Freshwater > Wetlands > Bog ...
GAACGTGATCTACGAAGGCACAGTCGGCGTACATCGTACGTTCAGCGGCAACACCCCGGTATTTGACGTATTTTTCGCTCCTAACGTAGATGGCGGCGCATGCAACTCGCGGCGCTTTCGTGACCTGGAAGAGCTGGCCGACTTTTTGGAGTTTTTGAAATTGCGTGAAGAAGTGGTGGTACGGACGCTGGAGGAAGTTTGCGCCGGACGTTCGGCATCCATCGCGCACGTGACTTTGTCGGATCGAGTGATTGCAGAAGAAGGGCTGGATAGTAGCGTTACCATGAAGAGGAGAATCAACTAATGGCGTATAGCGATAAAGTAATCGAACATTACAACCACCCGCGCAACGTCGGCTCGCTGGACAAGGCCGATCCGAACGTGGGTACCGGGCTGGTGGGCGCGCCGGAATGCGGCGACGTGATGAAGTTGCAGATGAAAGTGAATCCGCAAACGCGCGTAATCGAAGAGGCTAAGTTCAAGACTTTCGGTTGCGGTTCGGCGATTGCGAGTTCTTCCCTGGCCACCGAATGGGTGAAGGGTAAGACGGTCGAGGAAGCGCTGGCCATCAAGAACACGGACATCGTCCGTGAACTGGCGCTGCCGCCGGTGAAGATTCACTGTTCGGTGCTGGCCGAAGATGCCATCAAGGCCGCGCTCGGTGACTGGAAGAAGAAGCAGGGCGAAGCGGACATGAAGCCCGCCGAAGTCGCCACGGCGCATAACTAAGCTGCAATCTGTTTGCTGCTGCGCCGCGCACGATGAGCGGTGCGCGGCCTTGATGCATATAGGACAACGACCATGATTCGTGTATCCGAAAAAGCTGCAGTAAAAATTCGTGAGCTGCTGCAAAAAGAAGGCGTGCCGGCCGAGTCCGGCGGACTCCGCGTCGGCGTGCAGGGGGGCGGGTGTTCGGGACTCAGCTACGCGATGCGTCTGGATACCGAAGCGCGCAACCGCGATAAGGTGTTCGAAGAAAACGGCGCGCGCATTTTCGTGGATCCCAAGAGCTATCTCTATCTTCACGACACCACGCTGGATTACCACGAGGACCTGATGAAGCAGGGCTTCGTGTTCCAGAATCCCCAGGCGGCGCGGAGTTGCGGATGCGGTAGTTCGTTTACCGCCTGAAGCGGGCAGCAGGCGGTGAGCGCTGAGCTGTGAGCGGTAAGCCGTGCACTTTACGCAGAGGCGTTTCTCTCCTGTGCCAATCGCGCTCTTCTTCCCTCGGGGGCGCTTCCGCACGAGACCAGACCCATGAGCGTCATCCGATCCCAAGATGCGCAGGCCGAAGGCATTCCGGTCACCAGTTGCTGGAATTGCCGCGCGGCAGTTACTGGGGCGCATTTTTGCGCGGCTTGCGGAAAAGTGCAGCCGCTGCCGGCGGGTGCGAGTTACTTTGCGTTTTTCGGATTGCCGCAGAAGCTGACGATTGAACCAGCCTCGCTCGAAGGCCAGTTCCACATGTTGAGCTGGAAGCTGCATCCGGATAATTTTGTGCGAGCCGGCGAGTTCGAGCGCAATTTGTCGCTGGAACGCTCTTCGCAGTTGAACGATGCTTATCGCACTTTGCGCGACCCGATTGCGCGCGTCGAATACCTGCTCGAACATCTGGGTGTGCGCAAGGAAGGCACCACCAAGCAGCAGGCGCCGCCGGAATTGCTCGAGGAAGTTTTCGAGCTGAACGAATCGCTGGATGAATTGCGCGAGGCGCGGGCTGCTGGCGGTGATGTGGCGCCCTTGCAGGGCCGGCTGGAAGCGGCGCAGCAAAATTTTCAAGAAGATCTTGACGATGTGGATGCGCAACTTGCCACACTAGGGCGCGAGTGGGACGCCGCAGTTGATTTCGGCGGCGAAGACGCAAAGAAAACTGCGCTGCTGGCGCGCATGAATGAAGTTTTGAACCGCCGCGCTTACATCCGGAATTTAGTCGCTGGCGTGCAGAAAGAACTTGGGAGCTAACGAGCAATGGGACGCGTAGTCGGAATTGATCTCGGCACTACATTCAGCTTAATCGCGTATCTGGGCGCGCAAACGGGCGCGCCGCAGTGCATTCCGGGACCTTATGGATCGACTTTGTGCCCGTCGGTGGTGAGCGTGGATCCCGACGGCAAAGTAATCGTCGGCGAGGCGGCTCGCGCGAAGCTGCTCACGCAGCCTGAGCGCACCATTTATTCCGTGAAGCGCCTGATGGGCCGTGGCGTTGCCGACGTGCAGGATGAGCTGAAGATTTTTCCGTTTCGCATTGATCCCGCCAGCGACAACGTGATTCGCGTGCGCCTGGGCGATAAGAATTTCACCGCGCCGGAAATTTCTGCGTACATTCTGCGCGAGCTGAAATCCTGGGCCGAAGCTTATTTCAAGGAGCCGGTGGATCGCGCGGTGATCACCGTGCCGGCATATTTCAACGACGCGCAGCGCCAAGCCACTAAAGACGCAGGCCGCCTCGCGGGACTCGAAGTGTTGCGCCTGGTGAATGAACCGACGGCCGCGGCGCTGGCTTACGGCTTGCACAAACAGAAGCGCGGGCACGTGGCTGTTTACGATTTTGGCGGCGGTACCTTCGATATTTCGATCCTGAAGCTGATCAGCACCAACGAAGGCGACATTTATCAGGTACTCGCGACTAACGGCGATACGCACCTGGGCGGCGACGACATTGACAACGCGCTGCTGGATCTGGCCCGCCGCGAAATCCGCGAAAAATTCGGCGTGGAATTCGATCATCGCGGCGAAGCCATTCAGACGCTGCGCAAAAGCCTGATTCGCGCCAAGCACGAACTTTCCACCGCGGAAAAAACCATCGTGCAATATCCGCTCGAAGCCAAGGGTATGTACATCCGCGAAATCACCCGCGCGGAATTCGACGAACTGACTCGTCCGATCATTGCGCGCACCATGGCGCCGGTGAAAATGGCACTGGCCGATGCCAAGCTCGCGCCGAAAGAAATGGACGAAGTGGTGCTGGTGGGCGGTTCGACGCGCATTCCGCTGGTGCGTAAGACGGTAGGCGATTATTTCCAGCGCGCGCCGCATTGCGAGTTGGATCCCGACGAAGTGGTGGCGCTGGGCGCGGCGGTTCAGGCGGATATTCTGGAAACCGGCGTGAAGACCATGTTGCTGTTGGACGTGACGCCGCTTTCGCTGGGCATCGAGACCATGGGCGGCGTGATCGCCAAAATTATTCCTCGCAATTCCACAATTCCCGCCAGCGCGCAGGAACTTTTCACCACGGGCGTTGAGAATCAGACGGCGATTGACGTCCACGTGCTGCAAGGCGAACGCGAACTCGCCAAGGATTGCCGGTCGCTCGTGCGCTTCCAGTTGAAGACGCCGCCGGGACCGGCGGGCTTGGCACGCATCGAAGTGAAATTTCTGATTGATGCGAATGGAATTCTACAGGTGGCCGCGCGCGATTTGCGCACCAACGAACAGCACACCGTCGAAGTGCAGCCCAGCTACGGCCTTTCGGACACCGAGATCGAGCGCATGCTCGAGGAATCCATCGAGTACGCCGAGCAGGATTTCGCCGAACGCCAAGTGATCGAAGCGCGCACCGAAGCGGAGACCATCCTCGCGGCGACAGACAAGGCGCTCGCCGACCCTCGCTCGCAGGAACTTTCGGCTGCGGAACGAAACGCCATCACCGGATCGGAAGCGCAGTTGCGCGCGGCGCTGGCGGGCAGCGACTACAAATTGATGCGCACGCGGATTGACGAAATCAACGTGGCCACGGCGCACCTGGCCGAAGTGCTGATGAACGGTGCGCTGCAAACCGCCTTCGAAGGCAAGCGGCTGGACGACCTTTAGACGCGTTAGCAAGTAACCGAGCGAGTGGCAGGCTTGGCTCGCGATGAGACTTTTTCAAGATGAGCGCTCGACCGTTCTGAATTTGTGATGAGCGCGTTGAGAGAGGAGCAGCAAAGCATGGGCGGCAAGAATCCATATATCGAAGAAACAAAGTTCACGCCCGCGACGAAGAAATACAAGGTCACGTTTGTCAGGGAAGGGAAGACCGTCGAGATTGATCCGGAAAAGATTCCCTACGGCCACGACGGCCTGCCCGGCAGCATCCTGGACATTTCGCAGGGCTATCACGTCGGCCTGGATCACGCCTGCGGCGGCGTGTGCGCGTGCTCCACGTGCCACGTAATCGTGCACGAAGGCCTCGACAGCTGCAACGAAGCGACCGATGCGGAGCTGGACCAGCTGGACGAAGCGCCGGGAGTGACGCCGAAGTCGCGCCTCGGCTGCCAGTGCGTGCCGGACGGGACCAAGGACATCGTCGTGGAAATTCCAGAGTGGAATAAGAATTACGCGAAGGAAGCCGAGCACTAGAAATTCGCGGCGCTGCGCTTCGGTCGCAACGTTGTGACCACCGAGAAAATTCGCATCCAGGAGCGGGACGGAATGCCGAACACGTTTGATTGGGACAATGCCGAGGAAATCGGAATTCAGCTCGCGGAAAAACATCCCGGCGTGGACCCGCTGACGGTGCGCTTCACCGATTTGCACAAATGGATTGTCGAGCTGGCCGGATTTACCGGCGACCCGAAATTATCGAACGAAGGCAAGCTCGAAGCGATTCAAATGGCCTGGCACGAAGAATTTCAAGATAGCCAGTAACGCATTTCCGGCGCACGCTGTATCCCCAAAAACTTTCGTTCGCACCTTTGCGCGCACTTGCGCAAGTAGTTCGCACGAATTTCCGCTCGCACTTCCGCAGTAGTCCAAATTGTCCATCGAATCGCGCTTGCGATCTCCTGCATCCAAGCCGGCAAATTGCGCCGGCGTGATACATTTTTCTCTTCAAGATTGAACTGGGCGGATTGAATCTGCCGGCCGGGAGGCACCACCATGGAAGCAGATCTGCGATTTCCCGTAGGAAAGTTCCAACGCCCAACGGCGCCGCTGACGGACGGCCAGCGCCACGAGTTCATCGAAGCAATCGCCGCAACGCCCGCGCGACTGAATGAAGCGGTGAAGGGTTTGAAACCTGAACAGCTCGACACGCGCTACCGTCCCGAAGGATGGACCGTGCGCCAAGTTGTGCATCACATTCCGGACAGCCACATGAACGCCTACATACGATTTAAGCTCGCGCTGACCGAAGAGCTGCCCTTGATCAAGCCCTACAACGAAGCGAAGTGCGCCGAGCTGGGCGACGTGCAAGGCGCGCCCATCGAACCATCGCTAGCGCTGCTGGAAAATCTGCATAAGCGGTGGGTGCTGCTGCTGAGCACGTTGGGCCCGGCAGAGTGGTCGCGCAAATTTCGCCACCCCGAGCATGACAAGCCGCTGTCGTTGGACGACACTCTCGCATTGTACGCCTGGCACGGAAGACATCATGTGGCGCATATCACGTCGTTGCGCGAACGCGAAGGATGGCGGTAGAGCAGCGGAAAACACAAAAGCGAAGAGAGAGAACAGAAAACGATCAGGAAGCGAACGGCCAAGCGGAGGAGACTTTTCCCGGTCTGGCTCAACGATTTTCAAGTTAGCAGGTCCCCATATGGAAGACACCAACCATCGTCCAACGTGGAAGACCCTGTTGGCCTTCGCGATCATTTATTTCGTGTGGGGATCCACGTTTCTCGCAATTCGTACGGGTGTGCGCGAAGTTCCGCCGTTGGTTCTGGCCGCTATGCGCTTTTCAGTCGCGGGTCTGGTTCTATTCAGCTGGGTCCTCGCGCGAGGCGAACGCGCACCGACCATCCGGGAATGGCGCTCCGCATCCTTACTAGGCCTCGTGATCTTCGTTTTCGATTACGGCCTGCTGTTCTGGGCCGAGCAGCGCGTGCCTTCAGGAATCGCGGCGGTGATGCTGGCTATGATTCCAGTGTTTATGGCGCTCTCTGAAATAATTTTCCTGCGCACACAGCGGCTCACGGTCCGCTTGGCCCTGGCGCTCTTGGTCGGCATCGGCGGAGTGGGAGTTTTGATGAGCCACACGCTGAATCTTGGCAGCGCGCCGATTGATAAGCTCGGCGCCACAGCGCTGATTTTCGCGTCCATCAGCTGGTCCATTGCGTCGGTGCTGGCGCGCAAGCTGCCGCTGCCTGATTCGAAGGTGATGAGCTCGGGAGCGCAAATGCTCTCTGGTGGAATCCTGCTGGCGATTGCGGCGGGCGCGTTCGGCGAATTTCGAAATTTCCATCCGTGGGCGGTTTCACGCGGGGCGTGGCTGGCGCTGCTCTACTTGATTGTGGCGGGCTCAATCATCGGCTTCACGGCGTACGTCTGGCTGCTCCATCATGAATCTCCCACAAAAGTCGGCACCTACGCCTACGTGAATCCGATCGTCGCCGTGCTGGTTGGATATTTTCTAGGCGGCGAAGCGCTCACCGCGCGCACCATCCTCGGATCTTTTCTGGTGCTGATAAGCGTAATAGTGATTACCACTACGCCAGCAAAGAAGCCGGTGGAATCAGTCTTGGCCGAAGACGCGGCGTAAACACCGTAATCGGAAAATTCGGTGAAAGAGAGGAACCCCGCGTTCCGCGCGGAATTTTGTTAGCGCAGCTTCTCGATCTGCTGCTGCACCTGGCTGCGAAATTCCAGCGGATGCGCTACTTTGCGAAACGGATCGGAAGTTCCGCCCGTCCCGATCACCACAATCGTTCCATAACCCAGCATTCTGCCGCCCGCCGTCTCGCTCACTTCGATGCTCTCCACTTTGTTCAGCAGCATTTCCACGGTCTTGCGGCTCATCAGTCCCGTCTTGATCACCACGCGACGGTTGGTCACCGCCATTTCTGTGGCGTGGCGCTTCACCACCCCCATCACAATTACCACTGCGCCGCAAACCAGCAACGCTACACCGCCGCCTTCGGTCAGGCGCAAAGTGTTCGCGTCCACTCCCTGTTCGCTGTACGCGTAATAAAGCAGCAGCGCTCCGGGCAGTCCAAGCAGCAAGCATCCGATGAAAAGGTGTCCCAGCATCACGATCCAGTGCAGGCGCGTCTGGTAAATTACTTTCTCGCCGGGAACCAGGTTCGACTCTACGTAGCTCATCCGCTCTTCCCCCGAATTGCGCGGCTGATCGCTAGAATCTGCGCGCCTCGTTCGTGGTGCAGTCAGGCTATCACAATGATCGCAGAGTTCTCGCGCCGGCCCGAGCACGACTGTTGGCTAATCGCGTCGACGGCTATCGGAAATTGGGCATCAGCCAATGAACCGGCACTTCCTTCTGCCTGCTTGTGAATTCGCGCCATATCTCTGATAACCTAAGTACCTCTCGCAGCACTTCCTCTGTGGCGCTATGGTGCAACGGTTATCTGAAAATATGAACGAAGACTTTACGGTAGAATTACACGTCGGGCTGCTCGCTGAAGGCACAGGCTGTTCACGACCAACGAAAGCCAGCAACATCGGGACGGCCGTTTCCAGCCGGATGCACCGAATCTTCGTGTTGCAGTGACGCGCGGTTCAAAGTTATTGGTTTTATGTTCGAAGACCATGCTGCTCAATCCCAGGCGAAAATGAGAAATGTAATCTTCGCAATCAACATTTCCCTGGATGGCTGCTGCGATCACATCAGCACAATTGCCGATGAAGATTTACTCGAACACTATACGCTGCTCCTGCGAGATGCCGACCTACTCGTCTATGGGCGTAAAACCTATCATTTGATGGTTCCTTATTGGCCTGCTATCGCAAAAAGCCATTCTGAGACAAAAGCAGAGAACGAATTTGCTGACACATTTGACTCCAAGAACAAGATTGTTTTTTCACAATCATTAGAGAGCGCTGAAGAGAACAATACGAAAATTGTTCGTACGAACCTTCAAGACGAGATAGTTAGACTGAAACACGAGCAAGGCAAAAATATTTTAGTCGGCGGTGTGAGCATTCCTTCACAACTGATAGAGCTAGGCCTAGTTGATGAATATCGTTTTGTCGTTCAGCCAATAATTGCAGGAGAAGGAAGACGGCTGCTGGAAGGTATCCGTCTGCAGGAGAAATTACAATTAAAACTTGGTGAGTCCAAGATTTTTAAGTCAGGATGTGTTGCGCTTCGTTACTTGAAACAGTGACAGAAAAAATTGGCCGAAACTCGCGCCGCTCTGCGTCAATAATCCTCATTTCCTTTATGCACCCTACGTTTCGATAGTGCCTGGTCAACACGCTAATCGAAAACTGACCCACTCCCGTCCGCCCGCACACGGTGCCAAACCGGCGAAGCTGTAGTACACTAGCTATCCGCAATTGTGCGGCAGCAAAATTGTTACACTTTTGTTGCAGTGCCGCACAAAAACCCCACCGGCGCTATGGTGCAACGGTTAGCACGCGGCCCTTTCAAGGCTGAAATACGGGTTCGATTCCCGTTAGCGCTACCAATTCTCAAAAAAGCCAATAAAAACGGGGGCAACCTGCAACTGTTGCCCGTACTGTTGCCCACTGCGAAAAAACTGGGGCCACGAATCGCACCGCCTCAGTACTATTCACAATGGACACGTGCACCATGGCGACGGCAATCCGACTGTACCAACGTCTTGATTCCACACAAGGCTACCGCCTTATTCTCGTCAAGTATTCCCGCAACGGCTCACCGATTGCCGACCCGCACGCGACTGCGTTTTACCTGCGCTACCGTCCGAAAGGCGGGCGGCGCGTCTGCCTACCGGCAGGCGGCGACGTGCTCGAAGCGGACAATCAGCGCAAGGTGCTCGAAGCACGCATGGCGACCAGCAGCCTGATTCCCGCGACGGCAGAAGCGGCGGCGACCTCAGTAGCGGCGGTCAACGGCCGCAAGGTCATGACAACTGAAGCGGCGGAGTACGTCGAGCGCACGCGTAAAAGCAAGAAGTACAAGACGTGCAAGGGTTACAAAGATGCCGTCGAACTATTCCTCTCGACGTGCAAGAAGACGTACCTCGACGAACTCACCCGAGACGATATGATTGCCCTTAAGGAAGTGCTCAAGTCGAAGTACGCCTCACAGACCGTGTTCTCAACATTTATGAAGGTGCTCACGTTCCTTAACGATTGCCGCATTGAGAAGCACGTCAAGCAAGACACATGGATTCAGCGCAAAGATCGCCCCGTCAACGTGGCGAAGCGTAACGCCAAGAACAAAAAATACCCTGCTTATACAGCGGATGAGTTCGCGTCCATGCTCTTGGTCGCAGACGCGACCGAGTATGCGTTGCTCTACTTCCTAGCGTGGGAATTTCAGCAATTTCGAGGCTTTGGGTATCAGCCAAGTGGCGGAGGTACGCTTGCTCGTGCTTGGCTCCCAGTTCTCGTAGAACTTCAATGCCGGGATCTTGAAAAAAGGGTCTCTTGATTTCTCCCGCTGCCTGGGCACGGTCGAGCGTCGAAAGGTGATGGCAGGCTAGGAAGTTTGCGACGTCGGTTGCTGAGAACATACCTTTTCAAGTTCCTTGACCAGTAAGGAAATTCTATGTCCTGTGCAGCCTCTCGCCTCAAGTATTTGTCGAATGTGTTGACGCTTTCGACGAACGTCTGTTGCTAGTCCACAGACTGTAGAGACTGTTGAAAAAGTCGGGTCCGATTTTATTTGCGGTGACTAGCCCCTGTTGTGTTACTCAGCACGGCAAGGAGGAAGCCGCCGGTGATGGGTCAGCAAACGCGTACCGGGTCGTTGTTCTACTACTTTCGCTTAGAAGATCAGATTCCCGAGGATCACCTGTTACGGCTCATTGATCATTATGTGGACTTCCACTTTGTGCGAGAGCGGTTGAAGAGCTTCTATAGTTCGACAGGGCGCCCCTCGATTGATCCTGAAGTTCTGTTGCGTTTGTTGCTGGTCGGCTACCTCTACGGAATCACCAGCGAGCGGCGTCTGTTAGAAGAAGTGCGCATGCATTTGGCTTATCGCTGGTTCACGCGACTGGACTTCAGCCAGGAGATCCCTGATCACTCGACCCTTTCCAAGAACCGGCACGGGCGATTTCGGCAGTCGGGTGTGTTTCGCGAAGTGTTTGAAGGGATCGTGCGGCGCTGTCTGGAAGCTGGCTTGGTGGAGGGCCAGAATCTGGCCGTGGATGGAACCATGGTGCGGGCCGACGCGAGTAGAGATAGTCGCGTGCCGCGCGAGCGGTTAGTGGAAGTGGCGCAGGTCTCGCGTGCCGTGCAGCAGTACCTAGCGGAACTGGAACAACAGAACCCGATACCGAATGCCGATACCGTTTCCACTACCGACCCGGACGCTGCTTGGTGTAGCAAAGGTGGGCCTGCGAGGCTGGCCTATTACGACAACTACCTGATCGATACCAAGAGCCGAGTGCTTCTAGCGGTGGAAGCCACGCCAGCACGTTTCCACCAAGAGACCGTAGCGGCGCGAAGAATGCTCGAGCAGGTAGAGAAGTTGGGCTTACGCCCACAGAGCTTAGGAGCAGATAAGGGCTATGGCAGTGGAGAGTTCTTGGCTTGCTTGGTGAATCGTGGGATTCAGCCACACATTCCGGTCATCGATCGTCGTCACCAAACCAAGGGGTACTTCACGCGAGAGCACTTCCGGTATGAGCCGACCGAAAACGTATACTACTGCCCCGCAGGCAAAGCGCTGCGCTATATCGGACCGGCACGAGCCAGCCAGGGGAATATCTATCGTTCGACCAAGGTGCAATGCCGAGGCTGTCCTCAGAAGAAGCTTTGTACGTCGGGCGCGTGCCGCAGGATCTTAGTCAACTGGCACGAGCCGGAGCGAGAGATAGTGCGCTCGCTGGTGGGCACGCCCGCGTACCAGCGCTCGCACCGTGCACGCTACAAAATCGAAGCTCTGTTTGCGGAACTCAAGCAACGAATGCGCCTGGAGCGAGTGCGCCTCCGCCGCCTCTGGAATGTTGCCGAGCAGTTCCAATTAGCGGCCACCGCGCAAAACATCAAACGGCTGGTGCGATTCCTGATTCAGCGACTGCCGACACCCCATCCGAAGATGTGTTAAGAAGGATGGAATAAAATAGAAGATAAAAATGGAGAGACAGAAACAAGCCTTTCGGTAGCTTCCTAGAGAATCCTCACTCTGAGCGCCAAATTCATTTTGATCAACCTCTTTTTCAACAGCCTCTGTAGTCTCTTAACCAGTGGCAACGTCGAATATCTGCGCTTCCAATTCAATGACTTACGGGCACTGCGGAATGAGCCTTTTTGAACCGCCATCGGTTTTCAGCAAGTTAGCGGAGACAGGCAATAGGAACAGCGGTCCGAAAATCGGACGCAAGTGGAAGTCAATCGCTCAACACTAGCGTTTAGCGGTACTAATCCGGCGGACGAACCGATAACTTCCGGGTTGGCCGTCATCCGACCAGAATGCATCGGAGCGCCGCAAGCCGCTTACCGGCGGCACAATCTGCAAGGAACAGTGGCCCAGTGACAAGGCGGAGGAGTATGCTTGCTGCACTCGAAGATCCTTCGCTCTAACTTTCACCAAAGGAGACTGGGATATGCCCTTGATGCCGGATCCAACTTTTTATCCCTCACCGGGCATGGCGATGAAAGCCGCGCCGGAACACATCGCTTACGTTGCTCTGCTCAATGTGGGGAAGAACGGCAAGCGTGACGCCATGGGGGTCATTGACCTCGAGCCTCGTTCCTCCACGTACGGTCAGCTCCTCGGCCAAGTGGAGTTTCCCGACGGCGATAACGAGCTGCATCACTTCGGGTGGAACGCGTGCAGCGCGTGCCTCTGCCCCCAGAATCCGCATCCGCATATGGAGCGTCGTTACCTTGTTGTTCCAGGCATCGGGTCGTCGCGGATTCACATCCTGGATACGAAAGCTGACCCCAAGCACCCCAAGATCGTGAAGGTGATCGAGCCGGAAGAGTTCATCAGGAAGACGGGCTACACATCGCCGCACACGATCCACTGTGGCCCTGACGGCATTTATGGCAGCGCGCTCGGTTCGGCCAGCGGCGATGGTCCCGGCGGGATTTTCCTGATGGATGCCGACACGTTTGAGCTGAAGGGCCCATGGGAGAAGGAGCACGGCCCTCAGAATTTGGCTTACGATTTCTGGTGGCACCTTGGGCACGACACCTTGATCAGTTCCGAGTGGGGCACACCGAACATGGTGAAGAGCGGCCTCAATGCGGAGTTGCTGCTTGGCGGAAAGTATGGCCGCAAGCTGCACATCTGGGACCTGGATAAGCGGCGTCACTTGCAGGAAATTGACTTGGGCGCGGAGCAGCAGATGGTGCTCGAGCTTCGGCCCGCACACGACCCTAAAAAGACTTTCGGATTCGTGGGTGTGGTCATCTCCCTCAAAGATCTTTCGTCCTCCGTTTGGATGTGGCACCGCGACGAGGGTGGTAAGAACGGCAAATGGGCAGTCCGCAAGGTGATCGAAATTCCCGCTGAGCCGGCCGATCCGGAAAAGCTGCCGCCCCTGTTGAAGGGTTTCAAGGCAGTGCCGCCGTTGGTGTCGGACATCAACCTCTCACTCGACGACCGCTTCCTCTACGTCTCGTGCTGGGGGACAGGTGAGTTCATCCAGTATGACGTCTCGAATCCGGCCAACCCGAAGAAGACGGGTTCGATCCATCTCGGCGGCATCGTAGGCCGAGCGGCTCACCCGAAGAAACCTAAACAGGCTCTCAACGGCGGTCCGCAGATGGTCGAGATCAGCCGCGACGGCAGACGCGTCTATTTCACGAACTCGCTTTACTCCCCATGGGACGAGCAGTTTTACCCCGACGGCGTGAAGAGTTGGATGGTGAAGATCGATGCCAAGCCCGAGGGCGGGATGAAGCTCGATGAGAAGTTCTTCGTCGAGTTCGACGGATTGCGCGCGCACCAACTACGGCTGCAAGGGGGTGACGCTTCGTCCGATTCCTATTGCTATTCGGACTAGCAATGACGCATGACGGGCTGACTTCGACGGCGTTGTGGCTGATGCTGCTCCTTGGCGCCTACCACGGACTCAACCCCGGCATGGGGTGGCTGTTCGCGGTAGCGCTGGGGATGCAGGAGCAAAAGGGGAGCGCAGTGGCAAAATCGCTCGTCCCCATTGCACTCGGCCACGCGCTGGCCATTGGCAGTGTGGTGCTGATCGCAGTGTTTCTTGGCATGACGCTGCCGCTCACAGTCATCCGCTACTTCGTTGCCGCGATCTTGGTCGGCCTTGGAATCTTTTGCCTGGTGCGACATTGGCACCCGCGGTGGGTCCGTATGCAGGTAGGATTTCGAGACTTGACTGTCTGGTCGTTTCTGATGGCCTCGGCGCACGGTGCGGGTTTGATGGTAGTGCCCGTGCTGCTGGGCAGCAGTACCGCCCAAGCGGGCGGCCGCATGGGAGGTCATAATCACATGGCCTCGGCCGCTAGTCCGCTGGCCGGCATGCTCGCGACCGGGGTCCATACGGCTGCTTATCTTGCGGTGACAGGGTTGATAGCTTGGGTCGTTTATCGAAAGGTTGGCCTCGCGCTTCTCCGCAAGGCGTGGGTCAACTTTGAGTTGGTATGGGCTGCGGCGCTCGTGGCAACGGGTCTTGTCACCCTCCTGATCTAACTTGCTGAACGTTCGACTTAATCGGACGCGGCGATTCCTGGCAGGTCGTCGGCAAACCGGAAGTAATCCAGATCGAGATATGCGGATCGGTACCGACAAGTCGCGTAGTGTTTACTAATGACTTTCGGGAGGAGGGTTGCTTCAACGGGAGGAATTGCAGATTCTTAATTACAAACGCGGGGCACGCCAACTTTCTTCCGTCTTCCAGACTCATTAACTAAGCGGCAGCGGCTTTCAACGAGTTAGCGATTCCGCCCCAAACAACGGAAGCATAGCTAGAGGCTGTCCGTGCTCCTTTCCGTGCCTCGCGCTCGAAGGTGCATCCGCAACAAAATCGCATTGACGAACGTCTTTTCGTGGAGGATGCAACGGTCGGCTGAGAGCCTAAACCTGTTGTTCTTCCGGTCGTAGCTCACACGACCCCGAGGGTATCGCTCATATCCAGGGTCGGGGACGTCTCCCTGTTTTACTGATACTACTGTGTCATAAACGACGGACGCGTCTCGACAGGGCTCACAGCGCGGAAGTGCCTTTGGAATCTAAGGACGCGGGAAGCGACATGGCAAGATAAAGGGATTGAAATATGCAAAACATTCAAGAAGAAGAACGAATGGAAAAAGAGTCGGCTCTTGCCGCAGAGGTTGAGAGCCTATTGCCCGACTTCGTAAATTCCTGCCGTGACAAGACTGCGGTGATAATTATTCATCAGGATGCTTTTGCTGCAGACTATCAAGATGACGAGTATGTGCTTCTGGGAAAGGCGATAAAGTTCGCGGGACTCCACGGAAAGGAAGTCCATATTATCGGGAAAAACAGAGAAACGCTCAAAGGAGCGAGTAAACCAGAATTGCTGCAATGAAAGAATGCGACCAAGTCCGATGGAAATTCAAGCGGAATCAGCTAGCGTCATAGGGGCGCCTCACCGACTCGCCTCCTCTCGCCTGCGGTATATTCTCACCCTTCCGTCCGCCACATTTGCGACGTAGCGTCCTTCGCTCAGGAACTGCAACACTTCTTTTCCAGCCCGTGCCGTTTGTGCCCAACGGGATTCCTCTGCGTCCGAGAGTGTGCAGAATTGCGCCCGAACAGAAGCCAGCAATCGCAAAACCAGACCGCTCGTGAGATGATGTTGAGCCTTCCGGTCAGGTATCGGCGGAAGCGGACTCGCAAGCTTGTCAGCGAAGCAGAGGAGAGCATCTTGGATACAGGAAGAATCGTAGCGGAACTTAAACGGGAAAGAGACCGACTCAATCAAGCCATAGCAGCACTAGACGGCCAGTCACCAAAAGCCGCTGCAAGGACGAGTGCTGTTCCCAATCGAGCCACTCGCAGCAAAAAGAAGGGTGACCGTCTCACCCCGGCGGGAAGAAAGCGGTTGTCGGACATGATGAAGAAGCGGTGGGCGGAGAAGAGAAAGAAAGGTTCCAAGGGGCGTCAATAACCCGAGAGTTGAAGCGAAGTTTTCCATCGGGACCTCGTCGGTAGGTCAGGGCAGAACCTCATCTAGCTTTCTCCGTACATCGTCCCGGTCGAGAACTTCCACACAAGCGATTTCCCCGGGCGACGACGTCAAGGATGAGCATCCCTGCCTCCGACTTCAGGCGCACATCCCGGTGCCGGGGACCGTAGGCACCATCGGGTTTGGGCCGCGTGTAAAACGTGGCGCAGAAATCGTCGCCGCAGCGGCAGCGGTCGAAAATCATCAATCCCGACACCTGTGCAGCCAATTCGGGTTCGCCTTGCTCTACGAGAAGCTGGCGAAGCTCGGCTGTGAACGCAGGGAGCGTGTCGGTGAGCAGAAGTCGTTTTTCAGTTTGTTGATTCATGGGATGTCACAAAACGCTTGCGCTGCGAATGCGCCATAGAGGCCGGTGTTGGATTGTAGTCACGACTGATTCCATCCTCATACCATGGAAACGTGTAGCGCACTTTTTCAGTGGTCTGCACGAGGTTGCGATGCTAGCTTGACGGAAGTAGTACCTACAAGCTCGCCCCACGCCTGCGAGCGCCGCTCAAAGACCTATAGCGAAACAGCAGGACAAGCGCCTTTGGTGCATTGCATGCCCCGCTACCAACCAACGCATGCCACTGTTGCCCGCTGTGACCCAAGACTTGACTACGAGTGACAGTTGGCGATAGTGAGTGACCGATTCGCAATCGGTAACTGTAGCGAATGCAACAAAAGCCTCGTTTTTATTGCTGTTCTTCAGGGTAGGTAGCCAATCCCGTTAGCGCTACCATGGCTTTGAAAGCAAATCCAAACAGAGCGAATGCAAGGCGCGTGTACGGTGTGAGCCGCTGGGACACTCCGCTTCCTCGCATGTACCCCTGAGCCGCATCGGGAAGAGAATTCACGCATCCAATACAACTAGCCGTCCGATGCCCGTTTTAGTTTCAGCGAGGAATTGAGGAATCGAATGCCACGAAAACGATTGATTAGATTCATTGCAGTGATTCAGTCCCTTCTATGCCTGATACATCTTTTCCTTTATAAGACGTGGACATTTTCGCCCGCAGGGGGCGATACGCCCGGAGCGTTTTGGATCAAACTGGGGCTAGGTGTTTTGTCGGTAAGTTTTGTGGCTGCCTCGCTATTCGCATATCGCTACACGAACGCTCCGCTGCGTGCGTTTTACCGGGCAGCCGCGGTTTGGACGGGTATGCTGACCTTCCTGTTTTTCGCCGCCGTTTTCTCATGGATTTTTTTTGGAGTTGCGCGATTGCTGGGGCAGGACGTGAACTTCCATCGGATCGTGGAATTACTCTTCGCTGCTGCCGCAGTGACTGGACTCTACGGTGTGATCAACGCCAGCTGGACGCGTATCACGCGAACGACGGTGCGGCTCGCGAACCTGCCGACGACGTGGCTGGGGAGAAGAGCGGCGCTGATCAGTGACGTGCACCTTGGGCATGTTCGCAATGGAAATTTCTTGCGCCGTATGGTCGCGAAGATTCTGAAAGAAGAGCCAGACGCGATTTTCATCACGGGAGATCTGTACGACGGAACGGCCATAGACGCGCGGCGAGCAGCAGAGCCACTAAGCGAGCTCGTAGCGCCACAAGGTGTGTATTTCGTCGCGGGAAATCACGAGCAATTTGGGGACGACAGTAAATATCTGGATGCCATCACGGCGGCCGGTGTTCGCGTGCTGCGCAATGAGAAGGTGGAAGCGGACGGTTTGCAGATTGCCGGCGTGCCGTACCGGAGCGCGACGCACGGTGCTCACCTAGCGTCGGTGCTACGCGGCATCCGATTGGATCACGATCGCGCCAGCATTCTGTTGACGCATGCGCCCGACCATCCGGAGGTCGCAGCGGCCGCCGGAGTTTCGCTGCAGCTGTCCGGGCACACGCACCTTGGGCAGTTCGTACCCTGGAGCTGGATTGCGCGTCGTGTTTACCGGCAGTTTGTGTATGGCTTAAGCCGAATCGGGAAGATGCAGATATTCACTTCGAGCGGAGTGGGAACCTGGGGACCACCACTGCGGCTGGGATCGAATCCCGAAATTGTGATGCTAGAGTTCGAGTAAAGCCATTTGACGTTGGACGATTTGAAACGCTGTCAGTCGTGAAGGTAATCGCGCTCGGAGCAACTTGCATGTCGAGCAGCGAACGCCGCGTTCGTTTCGACGATTCCCAGAAGCGCCATATTTGAACTGCGTCCGCACGCATCGAATCGCACCTACTATATAATTCCCGTAAAATGCAGACAGCGCAGACCGACGGCGTGTATTTTCAACCCGCGAGCGATCAATCGCTTTTGATTTATTTCGGCGAACAGATCGCTCCGGACGCTCACCAGCGCGTGCGGAAATTGCTGCACTTGCTCGAGCAGAAACCGATCGCCGGCGTGCGCAATCTGAACCCCGCGTATTGCTCGATTCTCGTCAGTTACGACGCGCTGCAATTGAATAACGAAGAACTGGAAGGAATTTTGCGGGATTACATCCGCCGTCTCGACGCCGTGCGCATCCCGAAAACACGAGAACTGGAAATTCCCACGTGTTATGGCGGCGAGTTTGGTCCGGACTTAAACGAAGTAGCCAGCCTGCACGGCATCACACCCGCGCAAGTAATCAAATTTCACGCTTCCGTGACTTACACCGTTTACTTTCTTGGATTCGTTCCCGGGTTCGCGTATCTTGGCGAGTTGCCCGAAGCGCTGGCGACGCCGCGGCTCGCGAGTCCGCGCCGCACGACGCCGCCCGGCAGCGTGGGCATCGCCGGCAGCCAGACCGGGGTGTACCCGTTTGCCACGCCCGGCGGCTGGCGATTGATCGGACGTACACCCATCTCCATGTTCCGGCCGGACCGCAAGGCGATGAGTTTTCTCGCCATCGGCGATCGCGTGCGCTTCACGGCGATTTCTGCCGTGCAGTTTGCCGCGTTGGAGCGCGCATGAGCACAATTCACGTTCAGGTGCCGGGACTGCAGACTACCGTGCAGGATTTGGGGCGGCAAGGTTTTGGGCCCATCGGTGTTTCTCCGTCCGGAGCCGCAGATCCAATTTCGCTGCGTCTCGGAAACCGTTTGGTTGCGAATAAGGAAAGCGCCGCTGCGCTGGAGATGATGCTACTCGGCGGAACATTCGTTTTTCCGCAAGGAGCAATCCTGGCGCTGACCGGCTCCGATTTCGGCGCGATGTTAGATGATGGAAACCTTGCTGTCGGTACAACTGTGCAGGTGCGGCCGGGCCAGACGCTTCGCCTCGGGCCCACGACTTCGGGAGCGCGCTGTTATCTTTGCGTACAGGGCGGAATCGCCGTGAAGCCATTTCTGGGAAGCGCGTCTACGCACACTCTGAGCGGTCTCGGCGGTCTCGAGGGTCGGCCGCTGCGAAAGGGCGACGTTCTGCACATGGGTTCCGCCAGCCAGCGTTTCTGCGACAGAATAATCGCTGCGCAAGTGTCTGAGCGGTTATGGGAGCGCAAAGTCCTGCGCGTGATTCCCGGCCCACAGGCCGATTGGTTTTCAGAGGCATCGCTGCGCGCGTTTTATGCGAGCACCTATCGCGTCGGCGAGCAATCGAATCGCATGGGTCTGCGGCTCGAAGGCACCGCCATCTGGCAACATCGCTCGCGCGAGATGATCACGGAAGGCGTTTCGCTCGGAGCCATCCAGGTGCCTGCTGGAGGGTCGCCCATCATCCTTTTTGTCGAGCAACAAACCACGGGCGGCTATCCGAAAATCGCGAACGTGATTTCCGCGGACCTGCACCGCGTGGGGCAGCTTCGCCCGCGCGACGAGATGCGATTCGAACGGGTGACATTCGAGCAGGCGCGCGTTCTGCTCATCGAACAGGAAAAGCTGCTGGCATCCCGGGAGCTGATTCTAGAATGAAACGCATTGATCTGAATTGCGACATGAGTGAACTGCCGCAAGCCGTCAGCGATGGCACCCAGGAATCGTTGATGCTGTCGCTGACGTCGGTCAACATCGCATGCGGGGGACATGCCGGCGACGCCCAAACCATGAAAGCAACGATCGAGCAGGCGCTGCGCTGGAAATTGGATGTCGGCGCGCATCCTGGATATCCGGATCGCGAGCATTTCGGCCGTGTGGAATTGCAGCTGCCGCCGGAAAAAATCGCCGATTCTGTTTTCCAGCAAGTGCGTGCGCTCGCTGAAATTGCCGCCGAATGCGGGGCCAGCGTGACTCACGTGAAACCCCACGGCGCAATGTACAACCAGGCCGCGGCGAATCGCGTGATCGCCCAAGCGATCGCCGATGGAGTCGCGCGTTGGAGCCGGGACGTCGCGCTCGTCGGCCTGGCGGGATCGCAGATGCTGGACGTCTTTCGCGAAGCGGGCTTCCGCGTGGCCGCCGAAGCATTCGCAGACCGGCGTTACGAGCCCAGTGGCGCATTGCGTTCGCGCAAATTCGAGGATGCGCTGATACGAGAACCCACAGAAGCTGGGCAACAGGCGTTACGCATCGTCGAACGCCGGACGGTGATTGCCCGAGGCGGGACCGAACTAGCCACGAACGCTCAGACCATTTGCATCCACGGCGACACTCCCGGCGCTCCGGCGATCGCAGCGGCGGTCGCCAAAACGCTATGCCAGGCCGGCGTCGAGCTCACCGCGCTCTCGAAATTATTGCGCGACGATCCGCGCGGCTAACTGCGCCTCCCGACATCCCTTCGCAATCGCGCGCCCTGCGACTTCTGCCACAGCCAGTAAACTGGCACGCCAGATAAAATAATGACCAATCCCGGCCAGGTGTATTGCGGCTTGTAACGCAACAATTGCACTTCGATGCTCACAGCAAGCAAGAGATATATCGCCGGAAGCACCGGGTAACCGAACACTCGGTAAGGCCGCTCCATATTCGGCCGCCGGAAACGCAAAACAAAAAGTCCCACGATCGTCAGTATGTAAAACATGACGACCGCGAAAACCAGAAAATCCAGCAATTGTCCGTACGTCCCCGAAAGACATAAAACGCACGCCCAGATGCACTGAACCCACAGGGCAACCGCGGGAGTGTTGTGCCGGTTCACGCTGCCGACACTTTTGAAGAACAATCCGTCCTTGGCCATCGCGTAATAAACGCGCGCCCCGGCCAGGATCAGCCCGTTATTGCAGCCAAATGTTGAAATCATCACGGCGCTGGCCACCAACACCGCGCCGCTTGAGCCGATTATGACTTCAGCGACCGCGGTGCCTACGCGATCGCCTGCCGCAAATTGCAGTCCTCGCGCTAGCACGGTCGTTCCGTCGGGAGTTGCAGTCAGTGGTAGCACGTTCAAATACGCCAGATTGGCCAGGACGTAGAGCACCGTCACGATTCCGGTGCCAAGAATCAGAGCGAGGGGCAGGTTCCTCCGTGGGTTCCGCACTTCCGATGCGATGTAGGTGAGGTTGGTCCACGCGCTGGAAGAGAAAAGCGCGCCCACCATCGCCAGGCCTACCAACGTCACGACGCTCACCCACACGGTGTTTTCGCCGGCCTGATATTTGTGCAACCCGGAAATACTTGCGTTCCGCCAAAAATCACTGAAGTTGGAATGGCGCGCTGCTTGCGTCGCGAACGCGAAACCCAGCAAAGTCAGTCCGCCCAGCGCGGCAATTTTTGCTGTCGTGAAAATATTTTGCACTCGCGCGCCCACGCGCAGGCCGTGTGTGTTCATCCATGTAAGAAGAACGATCGAGGCGATGGCCAGAAGATTCTGCGTGTTCAATCCGACGTTGTAAGGTCCGAGCGCGCCGAACCATAATTTGTAGGGGCCAAAGGTTCCCAGCTTCCAGATCCACGCGGACGACGAGAACCAGGGCCACAACACGCCGGTGAAGTTCGCGAAAGCCACAGCCACCGCGGCTATCGTGGCTGTCTGAATCACCAGCAGCGTCGCCCAGCCGTACAAGAAACCCCACATCGGGCCCAGCGATTCGCGCAAGAAAATGTATTCGCCACCGGCGAGCGGCATCGCCGCGGCCAGCTCTCCGTAGCACAAGGCCGCCATGGTCGTCATCAAACCGCTGACCAACCACACCAGCAGCAGCAACGCAGGGCTGTCAACTTGTCTTGCGATGCCGGCGGAAACGATGAAAATCCCCGAGCCAATCATCGAGCCCGCCACAATCATGCTGGCGTCGAGCAGACCAAGGCTCTTGATCAGACCAGACTCGACGGCAGCGCTTGCCACCATGGGGGTTGACACGATGGGCGGCTGGATGGGCTCAGGCATAGTCCAGAATTCGCAACACTACACCCCATGAGCGAGTTTCACGCAACTGCAATCTAACCTCGCGATCACCAGGACGAGTCGCCGGTTCCGTCAAAGGGTCCCTCCCAATAATTGATTGCGAAGAGTCGAACGATGGAAGCGCGTCCCATCGCAGTCCTCCAGCCCGCATTAACTTACTGGAAACAGCATACCGGCGTCCCACAACAAAAGCCGCTGCCACGTGTTTAACTGGATTGCAGGGTTAAGCTGTAATCCTACCCCTGCTAAAGCCATTCCAATTCCACATGAGGTGATACTTCGCATGAAAACTCTAACCAAATTTGCGGTGATCGCTGCGGCGATTGCTTTCCTGGTTCCGTTCACGTCACAGAACGCCTGCGCGCAAGGGAAGCATCCGGCCTACTTGCACGCTCTTTCCGACCTGCGGGATGCGCGAGCACACCTGCAACGCCCCGACGGAGGCCCGCTGCATGCTGAAGAGCGCGCCGCCGTAGAAGAAATCGACCATGCCATCGACGAAATCAAGCGTGCTGCATTCGACGACGGCAAGAACATTGCAGACCGCCCTCCGGTTGACGCGCACAACCCCTGGGTCGGACGCTTGCATGATGCCCGCGAGCTTTTGGACAAGGCTCATCACGATCTCGAGAAAGAAGAAGATAATCCCGAAGCGCGCGGACTGCGTGACCGCGTGATCGCGCATATCGATCGCGCCCACCATCACGTGGACGAAGCGATCGCCATTGCGGCTCACTAACAAGCGCCGCTAAACAAAAGTGCGGAACGAAAAATTTCCCCGGGCCGGCACAATGCCAGCCCGGGGATTTTTTATTTGCGCCGCATTTTGCCAATTCGTGTTGCCTTCGAATGTAGAGAACCTCTGATCTCCCGCCTCTCGTGAATTTCTCCCGCGAAATCCAAGGCCTCACGCGCGCGGCTCCCTGAAACCAGCGGCTCAATCTCGCACCACGCCTGCCGCAAGTGATTCAGCCCAAAATAATGTAGAATCATCGAGGTATTCGGGCACACGGAATCGCGACCGCGCCTACCCGGCGGCGCTGCAGTGGGCGCGCACTACAGTGAGCGGGTGCAGCACAAAGGAGATTCATAGTGGCGGATTTAATGAGGACATCAAACCCGGCTCTGAACGCCAGCGCCTTTCAAGGCGCAGGCATCGGCGTAGGCGAGCCCATGACGCTGCAGGGCACCGTCAACAAGACCGGTGTGCTGCTGATCTGCGTCATCGCGACGGCCGCCTGGACCTGGAACATTTACACGCGTTCGCAGAATCCCGAGTCGGTCCTGCCCCTGCTGGTAGTCGGCGGAATCGGCGGATTCATCGTCGCGCTGGTGACAATCTTCAAGAAGACCTGGGCGCCGGTCACCGCGCCGATTTATGCGCTGCTCGAAGGCCTGCTGCTAGGTGGCATCTCCGCAATTTATGACGTGCGCTTTCACGGGATCGCGATTCAAGCCGTGAGCTTGACGTTCGGCACGCTCCTGGTCCTCTTGCTGGCCTATCGCTCGGGACTGATTGCAGTCACGCAAAAATTCCGTCTGGGCGTGGTGGCGGCTACGGGTGGAATCGCGCTCTTCTACCTCGCCTCGATCGTCCTGGGTTTTTTCGGCATTCACTTCACTACCATCAACGGTTCAGGTCCCATCGGGATCGCCTTCAGCGGTTTTGTGGTGGTGATCGCCGCACTGAACCTGGTGCTCGATTTTGATTTCATCGAAAGCGGTGTGGCAGCCGGCGCGCCGAAGTATATGGAGTGGTACGCGGGCTTCGGCTTGATGGTCACGCTGATTTGGCTGTATCTGGAAATACTGCGCTTGCTCTCAAAGTTGCGCAGCCGCGATTGACCGCCGTGCTGCGCGGTCCCGCTCCGCACTCCCCGAGGGGAAGTGTCTCCAGCTCGCCAATCCTGCGCGACAGTTCCAACTTTCACGGGTCGCCACAGCGCACCGTGCAGTGAGTTCGAAGCTTTCCGCTTGTGGTAGCCTCCCACCAGAAATGTAACGTTTCTACCCCATCCATCTCGAAATGGAATTCGCAATTCCACGCACCCTCAGCTAAGTAGCCCTCCCACATAAGCTTATCCATCGACCCAGCGTGGCCTGGGAACTGCATTGTATCCACTGGATTCTGAGGCGCGCCCGCCACCTCCAGGGCGATTCGAGGGTGTAAGCGTGAGAGAACGG
>Ga0209655_10000182_pt1 | contig 23278 bp, 18 predicted proteins | sample BogFormECP03_OM2_FD_188236 | JGI IMG/M metagenome (GOLD analysis project Ga0209655, IMG submission 188236) | Bog forest soil microbial communities from Calvert Island, British Columbia, Canada - ECP03_OM2 (SPAdes) (version 2) | ecosystem: Environmental > Aquatic > Freshwater > Wetlands > Bog ...
GCTACGAGCCCCCAGTTGATCGCGGCCACGTGATATTTTTTCGCGATGGGCAACGTTCCTTGAAATGTGCTCCCATTTCCTCGCGCCATATATTCGGTACAAATAATGGCCCGCCGATACTGTTGTAGCGAAACAACGCGCTGCTCGAAAATTTCCGGTTTGTCGTAGCTATGAAAGGAGATGACATCGGAAAGCGCCAGCTGAATCCTCGCCATCGGGCCGAGCTTTTCTGGTGACGACCAATCCCCTGTCCAGACCCCGCTTGTCAGCGGCTGCGTCGCGCCCGCCTCGCGCGCCCATTCGAAAGCCCTCGGAAGCAGCTCCATAACAAGCTCTGCTTTATTTACCGGCTCCAGGCTCGCGTAGCTCCCATCATTGGTGTTCTCCGGTTCGTTCCAGATGTCCCAACCGAGAATTCTTTTGTCGTTGGCAAACGCTCTCACAACGCCTTGGACATATGCCTTGAGGCGCGGGTATTGCGCGGGATCGCTCAGCGCCGCAGCCCCGGGACTCTGCACCCAGCCTGAATTGTGCACGCCGGGTCTAGGCGCGTGCTGCTTGCCCAGTTTGGGATTCGGATCCCAGCAGGAATCGAACAGTACGAACAGCGGCCTGATTTTGTGTTTCTGCGCGATCGTCAGAAAAATGTCGACGCGCTTCTTGAATCCCTCGGGATCTTGCTGCCAGAGCAAATCGTGCAGGAAAACGCGCATGGTGTTCAATCCCAGCGATTCCGCCCACCCGAGTTCTTTGTCTATGCGCGCGGGATCGAAACTCGCCGCCTGCCACATTTCCAATTCGTTGATCGCGCTGGAGGGAATGTAATTGCTTCCAACGAGCCAGGGCTGCTGCGCGTACCAGTCCTTGGCCTGCTGTTCCGTCCATCGTGATGTATGCGCGCGCGAACTCAGGGCGACGGACAGCATAAAGCACAGCCCGATAAGCAGGCGTTTCATGAAGACGATTCTCCCTGTTTGGCTCTTGGGCCCTGGACCTAAAGCTGATTGTGACAAACTGATTATCACATCTAGCCAAATTAGGACAGCGCTGCTCAGAATGCGTCGGCCTTTTGCAATTGAGATTTCATGCCAGCCCAACTTTGTCTGGTCGATTCTTCCGGCGTGCCTGCGCCCCGCCAATGCGTTTCCAGGCTCACGGCAAGCTGGTAGCCGTCATGTTTGAGTGCGGCAAATTGTCCCGTCCAATCGATGATGCCGCGTCCCATGGCCGCCCATTCGTATTCGTTGCCTTCGGACTTTTTCACGACGTCCTTGCAATGGCAGTGCCCGATGCGGTTTTTCGGCAGCAACGCGTAGCCGTCGGGATAAGCAATCTCGCCGCGCGATGCAGCGTTGCCGGGATCCCAATTCAGCAGGAGAAAAGGAGTCTCTACTGCGGCAAGAACTTTGACGACTTCCGCCGCGGTGGCGCTGTTGCACGCTGGTTCATTTTCAAGGAGCAACGTGACGCCCTTCTTCCCTGCTGCGCCGGCGGCGGCCAGCAACCTCTCGTTCAACGCTGCGCGATATGGCGTCTGATCGTCAAGCCGCCAGAAATCGAAGCAGCGCACGCGATCCGTTTGGAAAGCTTTCGCGAGCTCGATACTGCGTTCGAGGACTTCGTCCTGCTGCTCGTACGTGAAGTCGGCGTGGAATTGATCCGCCTTGGGGCTGAATTTTGATTTGGGCGCACCGGGCCAGTCCACTTTGAAGAGCGGGCTGGCAACGTCCGTCACGCGAAGCTTGTATTTTTCGAGGATGCGGCGCGCTTCCTCGACTTCCTTGGAGTCGAGACGCAGCAGGTTTTTATTCCACATGCCCCGCAGCTCGATCCATCCGAGGCCAAACTCGTTGGCGATGACTTCGCAGGCACGGCCGAAATCCTGCCCAAGTTCGTCGTTGATGACCGCGATGCGGAATGGCGAGCTCATACCGTCAGCCCGAGTTTTTCTTCAACATATTTCTTGTTGATGATCGCCGATTCCTTCGGCGTTCGCGTCTTGTCCGGCACCGCGTCCAGTTCCACGATTGCCCATCCGCGGAAACTTATTTTGCGCAGCGCATCAAGCACCGCCGGAAGATTGACCGAGCCTCGACCGAGTTCCACGAAGCGATAAGACTCTTTCGCGCCTGCCGCGCCGGGGAGCTTCTCTACGTCCTTGAGGTGCAGGAAAAGCAGCCGGTCGCTGTATTTTGCAATGGCATTGGCCGGATCGCCGCCACCTTGAAAATAGTGGGCAACATCCAGCTCCAGTTTCAAATAGCGTGGATCGGCCGCCGCCATGATTTGCTCGACGCCTTCCGGAGTTTCTCCCATGGCGCCCATGTGGTTGTGGTAGCCAAGCTGCACGCCGAGATCGACGCTACGCTTTCCCAGTTCCGTCAACAAGTAACCGAGCCGTTTGTAGTCGGCGGCGGTGATGTCTCGGCCCTTCGGACGGTCGTCGATGATTTGAAGATAAAGCCCTCCGGCGTCGCGCAGAAATTTTGCGTTGCCGGCGTGTTTGGCAAGTTGCTCGCCCTCGATGGCCGGATCGAGGCTGATGTTTCCGCTGGAAAGGGCGACCATCTTGAGTTGATGCTTGTCCAGCACTTCGCGCAAAGCCGCGCCGCTGCCAAACTCCTCAACGCTGTTCGATCGTACCTGAATTCCTTGAAATCCCACGGACGAGATGTCTTCAATTGCCTGGCGGTCATTTCCTCCCCAGGTGATAGCCGCGTAACCCAAATGAAGCTCGAACGCCGCGGGCGACAATGGCGTATCGAAGTAAGACAAATCCATTGGCGGATAGAGCCGCTCGCGAGCCGCCAGCAGAGCTTCCGGCATAACCGCGGCGGCCGCCAAAACACCCATGCCCGCTAGAAATTCACGGCGAGGCTTTTGCTGTTTCATCGACGCATCTCCTCAGTGTTCCTACGCGGACAAGATACCCCAAGCCGCCCCTTCTGGACAGCATTCCTGACGGAAATTCTCACCGGATTCGGCGTGACGCTGCGCTTCGGCATTAGGCCGCGGTTTACAGATAGGGGAACGGCACGCCGTGCCCGCCTTCATTCTTTTAGGCAAAGTGGCGGTTGGACACCGCGGAAGGGATCAGCATTGCCAGCCCGTTCCTCCACCCTTATCATTTCATCGAGACAGGGTTGCGCGTAAGTCCCCGCGCTCGTCCTATCTCTCGTTGCGGGAGCATTTCGAGGTCTTGATGTCCCTGGAAACGCCGCCAAATCCGAAGCACATCAACCCCTGGATCATCGCCATTTCCGTGATGCTCAGCACCTTCATGGAGGTGCTGGACACCACCGTCGTAAACGTCTCTCTGCCGCATATCGCCGGAAGCCTCTCGGTCACAGTGGAAGAAGCCACCTGGACGCTGACCTCCTACCTCGTCGCCAACGCCATTATTTTGCCGCTCACCGGATGGCTCTCCAATTATTTCGGCCGCAAGCGCATGCTGATGTTTTCCGTGATCGGCTTCACGATTGCATCGTTCTTTTGCGGTCTTGCACCCAGCCTTCCCTTCCTGGTTGCCTGCCGCATTATTCAGGGCGCTTGTGGCGGCGGCTTGCAACCAATTTCCCAAGCCATCCTGCTCGAATCTTTCCCGCCAGAAGACCGCGGTAAGGCCATGGGCTTCTGGGGACTCGGCATCGTCGTCGCTCCGATGCTCGGACCTGTTCTTGGCGGCTGGCTCACGGACAGCCATTCCTGGCGCTGGGTCTTCTACATCAACGTGCCCATCGGAATTATTTCCATCGTCATGACCTCGCTTTTTATTTTCGATCCGTCTTACATCCGCCGCGCTTCGCAAAAAATCGACTACTGGGGCATCGGCATGCTCGCTGTCGGCATTGCCACGCTGCAAATCGTCCTCGACAAAGGGCAGGAAAAAGACTGGTTCGGCACCGGTTGGATCACCGCCCTCGCCGTGATTTCCGTCGTCATCTTTTTCGTGTTTCTTGCTTACGAGCTTCACATCAAGGAACCCGTCATCAACCTTCGTGTCTTCACCAATCGCACTTATTCGACGGGCGTCTTTCTTATGTCGCTGCTCGGCGTCGGCCTCTACGGCACCACCGTGCTCATCCCGCTTATTCTGCAAACGCTCCTAGGTTATCCGGCCATTAAGGCCGGCTTGGCGATGGCCCCGCGCGGGCTCGGCTCGTTCATCGGCATGCCGGTCGTCGGCCTAATCATGATGAAGTTCGATCCGCGCAAGATGCTAACGCTGGGAATGATTGTCTGCGGTTTCACGCTATTTCAGCTCTCCCGTCTGAGCCTGAGCGTCGGTTACTGGGATTTTTTCTGGCCGCAATTCCTCATGGGCCTGTCGCTGGGATTGGTCTTCGTGCCTCTCACCACCATCAGCATGTCTCCCATTCGCAAAGAGAACATGGGCAACGCCACCAGCCTCTTCAACCTCGTCCGCAACCTCGGCGGCAGCATCGGCATCTCCGCCGTCAGCACCATGCAGACTCGTTTTCAGCAGCGCAACATCAACCAGCTCGGCTCGCACGTTACGCCATACGACCTCAGCGCACGCAACATGATGCATTCGCTTCACGCCATGTTCATGTCGGGGGGATCGGACACTGTCACAGCAAACCACCAGGCTCGAGCCGCGATGTTCGGCATGGTCGAGCAGCAAGCCAGCATGCTTGCCTACAACAGCATTTTCTTCATTCTCGCGGGACTATTTGTCCTGATGATTCCGTTCATTCTTCTGATGCGCAGGCCGCAAGCAAAGGGCGGCCCGATGTCGATGCACTAACTCTTGACAACTACCACTGCCTGCGCGAACCGAAAAAGCCTTTTAGAATCAACACTTATGAGTCCATCCAGGTAAGTGTTGCGTTGCCAAGAACTTAGGCTACGCGGGGACCCCTTCATTTCTGTAAGTGTTGCATCTAAAAGAGTTAGCGGACCTGCAAGCCCCGGAAATACGAGCAAGTGTAGGGGCACGACATGTCGTGCCCGTCTGCGGCGCAGAAGAATTCCCGAGCCCTTGTGGATCCCGCAGACACACTCGTAGGTAGCCTTCGAGTGCCACAGTTCAAGTCAATTTGTAATGAAATTACACGCCGGCAAATTCAGCGGGCCTGCTGTTTCCGTCTACGCCTCTGGATCGTAAGGGATAGGCCCGGTCAACGGTTCCATAATCTCCTCCGTCACAACCCCTGATTCCTTCTCCGCGGTCTTGTCCAGCTTCCGCTGCACGCGCTTCTCTTCCTTCATCTTCCGCTTTTCCATGCGCTTCATTTCTTTTTGCCGTTTCTGAAAAGTCGTTGTCATAGCGTCTCCTCGCAAACGCTGCCCGGCGCGGCAAAACTATAAAACCGTCGCCGTCCTGCTATAAGTTGTGGCTAATCCAATTACCAGCGCGGTTCGCGCGGCTGCCTCGCCGATTCGCGGTAATCCTCGTTCGAAAAACGATCCCGCCCGCCGCCGCCACCCTTACCTCGACCGCCCCCTCCGCCGCCGTGCCCACCGCTCGGCCCGCCAAAATTTCGTGGTCCACGGGGCGGCCCGCCTTCGCCCTTCGGCCGCGCTTCGTTGACCTTCAAATTGCGCCCGCCCAGTTCCTTCCCGTCGAGTCCGGCCATCGCCTTCGCCGCTTCCTCGTCGTTGGGCATTTCCACAAACGCAAATCCGCGCGCCCGCCCGGTTTCCCGGTCCATGGCCATGTGCACGCGCGTGACTTGCCCGAACGGCGTGAACAAATCGCGCAATTCGCCTTCCGTCGTCTGAAAATTCATGTTCCCGACAAACAAACTCTTCATCGCCATTCTCCCTGAACTCTTCGAAGCACCATGAGTGCAGGATCTCGGCCAGCTTTCGCCCGCCGGAAACTACGATACATTGGCCTGAAATTGGCTGAATTCAGTGGAGGGAAGGCCTAAAAGCGCGCCCTTCAGGGAGTTCAGGCAATCCTACTTCGGGAGTCTACAGGGAGACAATATCACACTTAGCGGCCAAATCCTCCACGCTGATTTGGGCCCAGCGGGGCTCTCGCGTGCGCTTGAGAACTTCGGAACCGTCAGGCCTTCGAAATCTCGCCGACCGCGCGCCAGGCCTGGTCTATCGCTACATCCGTATATGCGCTTGCCCCTGCGTCCGAATTCGCAATCGCGATTCGGCCAAACGGCGCCCGTCCAATCACCCACGGCTTCTCTTCCTCTTTCCAATCCGGATCGAATAGCGAGTTCGGCGCGTACGCATAGCCATGCGCCCAGCGATTCACAGTAATCCCTTCGATGTCCCGCGCCGGATCAAACCCCGCTCCACCCAGCATTCTTTCTAGCTGATCCCGCACGTTATGCTCAAATGTCGAAAACGGCGTCCCCATCAATTCCGCCCGCCCCGCGCGAAACTGATCCCGCATCGGCAACCCAGGCTTGCACGGCGTGCGCAACATAAACAAAACCATCGGCTCCTCCGGCTTGCTCGGAAAAGCGTAAGTCCCGATGCTAACCGGAAAATCCAACGCCGTATACGTGTGATATCCCCCCGGCGCAACGATGTGACGCACGCCTAGCTTCGCAAACGAAGTCCAATTCCGCAGCGCCACATGCGTATACACCAGCGGCGTCTTCACCAGATAAGCCAGCGCTTCTTTCTGCTTCGCTGGCAAATCCGGACAAATATAGGGAATCATCCCGTTGTAACAAGCCAGAACGCAGTTCTTCGCCGCGACCGATTGCAGCTTCTTCCCTCGCATGTACGCGACTTCGACAACTTTCCCCGCACCGCTCGCGTCGCTCGCACCACTCTGCTGCACGTGCACCACGGTCGAGTTCAGCCGAATGCGCACCTCCGCCCCATCTACATCCAGCTTGCTGTAATCCGCTCGCGCCGTAACCACATCCTCCATCGAGTGCCCCGGCATCGCGCCCGGAATCAGCGCCCGCACCAGCAATCGCGCCACCGACGCATTCCCATCCGGAAAATGAAAAATGTACGGCTCTTCTTTCTCGTGCTCGCCAATACCCAGCCCATCGAATCCCGGATACGTGAACGAACCGTAGTCATCCCCCGACTCAAAACACCCCAGCGCAGGCACCGCATCAATCCCAACTCCGTAGAGATCATGGGGAAACGTCTGGAAAAACGGCAGCGCCGCGGGACTGACCTTGCAGAACTTAGTCAAATAATCTGCGTAGCTGATCTTCGAAAGCTTCGCGCGCTTCTCTTCCTTCGATAGCCCCTCAAGGTAATCTACCTTCTCCGTATAAACCCGCGCGATATCCCGCTTCACCGCATCCGCAAGCGGCGCCTTTGCCAAAAACTCCGGCCACGAAGCCGCATTCATTCCCGTAATCATCCGGTCTTCGCCAAATGTCTCCTTGTCAAAAAACGCCGCCGTCCCCATCTTGGCGTAAAGTTTCTGATCGTAGTCCTTGTAAAACCGCTTCGTCTCAATCCCAATCTCTTTGATCAACCCACGCGCCACGTCGCTGTACTTCCCCGGACTCTCAATCGACTGTGTCCCGCCATAACTCAAAACCATGCGGCCGCCAGCGCGAAACTCATTCCGCTTCGCATGACCGCCAAAATCGTCGTGATTATCAAGAATCAAAATCCGCGAATCACGCTCCGCACTCTTCCGGTAAAAATAAGCCGCCGCCAATCCACTGATCCCTCCGCCCACAACCACGAGGTCGTAAGTCTCGCCAGTCTTCGCAGCCGCCCCATCCGAATCCCAACTCTCCCCGTCGCGCAACCGATGCGCAAACGTAAACGTCCCATCGTGATTCCCGCGCATCCCCGTAAGCGTCGGCGGATAGTAGCCCGCCACTTTCTCTGGCGCGTAATCATCCAGCGCCGCAGCCGCCAGCAGCGTGTCATCTCCAAGCACGCCACCAGCAAACGCACCTCCCATGCCAACAGCCACTCCATTCAAAAAATCGCGCCGCGTAATAGCGCGATCCATCCCTAGTTCGCGATCCTTTTCGGCCATATTCATTCCTCTAGTGCGGCTGCATTATATCTCGCACTTAACATGGATTCAGGATTCAAAGAGTATAGTTGGACAAAATTACGAGGTGATCGATGGGAAAAAGTAATCGGCGTTGAGGTGAGATGGTTTGACGAGAGCTTCTTAGAAGTGTCTTTTAGCTGTTCGAATGGCCGTTTTTCGGGCCAGGCCGAAATCTATCTTGCCCACGATACGTTATCGACACTCGCTGATGCCCTGATAGGGTTTCCGGCCAATCCAAACGATTCTTGCAAATCCAAGCTTGGTACTTTCAAACCAGAACATGCGGATGGCGGTGTGCGCATGTATTCCCACTGCATGGATTCTGTGGGTCACGCGGCTGTGGACATCCAATTGAGAGGGGACGCCTGTACGGAACTCGGTGAAATCGAATCTGTTGCGCTCCGAATTCCGATTCAGGCAGCAGGAGCTGAGGATGATTGACAACACGATCGGAGCAACTGCCTACCTTTAGATGGCAAGATAAAGGAGCGAGGACTCGTCTTTCTGAGCAAAGACTCAACCGCTACAGTTCCCGCAGAGCCGTAGCCACAGGCAGCCGCGCCGCACGAATCGCCGGAAAAATCCCGCCGATCACGCCCATCGCCAGCGCAAACACAATCCCCATCACCAGCAAGTCCGGCGTAATCTTGAAAGCGAACGCAAGGTTGGAAAAAGTCTGAAAATTAATCGTACTCGTCGTCAGCCCGTTCAACTTCAAAACAGACAAGCACCCCAGCGCCCCGCCAATAAACGAAATCAAAAGCGCCTCAATCAAAAACGAGAACACCACCGAAGGCCCGCCAAACCCGAGCGCCCGCATCGTCGCAATTTCCCGCCCGCGATCCGCCACCGCCGAATACATCGTATTCAGCGCCCCGAAAATCGCTCCAACGGCCATGATCATGGCAACGAATCCGCCAAGCGTCGTGATCAAGTGCGTCATGTTCGTCGACTGCTTCGAGTAGTAGTCAATCTCCCGCGTCACGTCCACGTTCACTCGAGGATCCGTAGTCAGCGAGTCCCGCAACTGGCTCAACGCCTCCGGAGAAGTCAGGTGCACCGTGACGGACTGGAAATTCGTGGCCGGCCGGTTGTAGGCCTCGCTAAGCAAGCGCGAATCCGCCCAGACCTCGGAATCGAAGGCACTGCCGCCGGCGTCGAAAACTCCCACCACTTTCCAATGCACGCTGCCCAGCACAATCGTGTCGCCGAGCTTCAGCCCGGAGTACGTGGTATTCGCGTTTTTGCCCACCACGATTTCCGCCAGGCCCGCTTGGAACATGCGCCCTTGCGCGATCTTCACTTGTCTTCGTATCTCGAGCACGTTCGGCGAAACTCCGCGAAGTTCCACGTTTGCATCGGTCCCTGTGGAAACCAAAGGAATCGGAGCCATCAGCACCGCTTCCGGTGTCACCAGCGGTCCATCCGCTCCACGCGCAATTCCGGGCGCATCTTGAATCACCTTCACCGCGTCGAGCGCCACTCCGCTGGTCATTTCCGAGGTGGCCCCCGCGCGAACGATGAGCGCATTGTCGGGAGAGCCCGAAGACACCAGCGTTGCTTGGAACCCACGCGCGAGCGACAACATCGCCACGAAAACTCCCACGGTCCCCGCAATCCCCAGCACCGCAACGATGGTCGAAGTCCACCGCGCCCTCACGCTGCGTAAATTGTAGACAATCGGAATCGCCATCTCAGACCCTCCGCAGCGCGTTCACAACGCGCATGCGCATCGCTCCAACTCCCGGAATCAAGCCGCTCACCATCCCCACGAAAACCGCGAACACCAACCCCAGGGACAACATGGTTTTCGACAGAAGCAACGGAGGCAATAGCCCGTTGAGCGCCACACTAAGCCCGGGAATCGCTAGCCAAGCCAGCAAAAGGCCGAGCAATCCGCCAAAAAGCGCAATCATCATCGCTTCGCCTAGAACAAGAAAAAGCACCGAGCGATCGGTTACTCCAATGGCTTTTAACACTGCCAGCTCGCTCGTGCGTTCCCGCACGGAAATCGCCATCGTGTTTCCTGTTACCAGCAGAAGCGTAAAGAAGACCACGCTTCCGATGGATACAATCAGGAACTGGATGTTTCCGAACTGCTTCGCAAAACCAGCAGCAAAGGCCGATTCCGTTTCCGTCTTGGTTTCATACGACGAGTTAGCGAATTCCGTGTCAATGACCTTGGCCACCCGCACCGCGTCATCCGGGCTATCCAGCTTCAGGATGTACCACCCTGCCGTGCTCTTCGCATAGGCCGGGACATTCTCATCGAAAAGTTTCCATTGAAACCAGAACTGGCTCTCGTCGCCGGACGCTTTGTCGGTGCTGTAGATGCCGTCGAGATTGAACTCCCAGGTTTTCGTCGGGCCGTAGAGAGTATTTTTGATCGGTATGCGGTCGCCGACTTTCCAGCCAAAGCGCTTCGCCGTACGCGCGCCTACAATGGCTCCCTGCCGGTCCTGCACAAAAGTTTTCCACTGATCGTCCGGCACCTTGAACTCCGGATACACCTGGCGGTGGTTTTCGACGTCAATCGCAAACTGCGGAAAGAAGTTTTTCTCGTCCTGATAAACGCCGCCGAACCAGTGGTTTTGCGTCACGAATTTCACGCCCGGAATCGCACGTATCTTGTCTGCGTAAGAAATCGGCATGGTCTGAATCAGCCCGATGCGATTGACAATCACCAACCGGTCCGCGCCCGCTATGTCAATCCCACGATTGAAGGCGCTCTGCACAACGGCCAGAAACGTGAAAAGCAGCAGCGCGATGGCGAAAGACCCGATAGTCAGAATCAAGCGGATTTTCTTGCGGAACAGATTGGCAACAATCAGTCTCCAGAATTTCATGCCACGCCTCCGGCAACTACCTCTTGCTTAAGCTGGGAAGCCTCGACCAGCACGCCTTTGTCGAGATGCAGCGTCGTGTGCGCTCGCGCCGCTACAACCGGGTCGTGCGTCACCATCAACACCGTCTTCCCGTGCTTGCCAACCAGCTCTTCAATCAGCGCCATGATTTCATCGGCGCTCTTCCGGTCCAGATCGCCGGTAGGCTCGTCGCAAAGCAGAAATGTCGGATCGGACACAATCGCGCGCGCAATCGTCACGCGCTGCTCCTGTCCGCCGGAAAGCTGCCGCGGATAATGATTCATGCGGTCCTTCAAGCCCACCACGCTCATCGCGGTCTCCACGTGCTTGCGCCGCTCGGAGCTGGAAAGCTTGGTCAGCAGCAACGGCAGCTCCACGTTTTGAAACGCCGTCAGCACCGGAATGAGGTTGTACATCTGGAAGATGAAACCCACGTGCCGCGCCCGCCAGTGCGTCAGCTTGCTCCCGGACATGTGCGTAATTTCGTCGCCATCGACGGTAATGCTGCCTGCCGACGGAACGTCGAGGCCGCCGAGCAGATTGAGCAGTGTGGTCTTGCCCGAACCGCTCGGCCCCATGAACGCTACGAAATCGCCCTTGTCCACATCGAGATTCAGCCTCTGTAGCACATGGATTTCTTCTCCGCCACGGCGGTAGGTCTTCGTCAGACCCCGCACTTGAATCAGACTCTTGCTGTCTCCCCGGCCATCCACTCGGATCATTTTCCCCGCTCCTATTTCTTGATCTCGACCGCTTGCCCGTCCTGCATATTCGCAGGCCCCTTCACCACCACCGAATCCCCCGCTGCCAGCCCGGACAAAATCTCCGTCTGCGAACCCTGCGCATTCCCGATAGCCACAGCGCGCCTTTCCAGATGATCGTTCTTCACCAGGAAAACAATTTTCTTCCCGTTCTCCTCGTGAAGCGCCTCATTCGGCAGCAACGCAGCCACAACTGGCGCGTTCGCGTCGGCCTTCTTCACCGGCTCATCGCTCAAAAACGTCACCTTGATTCCCATGTCCGGCAAAATCCGCGGATCGAGCTTGTCGAACGAAATGCGCACCTTCACCGTCGCCTTCTGCCGGTCCGCCGTCGGAATCACCGTCCGTACATGGCTGGGAATCTGCCAGTCAGGGTAGGCATCCAATATGGCAGTCACTTTCTGCCGGTCTTTCACCCGCGCGATGTAAGACTCGTTCACATCCACTTCAATCTCATTCGAATTCATGTCCACAATCGTGGCGATGCCCGTGCGCGTAAATCCGCCGCCGGCAGAAATGGGCGACACCATTTCCCCGACCTGCGCGTCCTTCGAAACCACAATGCCGTCATACGGCGCATTGATAATGCAATTGTCCACCGCCTGCTGTGCCTCGCGAATCAGCATCTCCGAACCCAGCACCTGCTGCTTCGCCAGGTTGATCTTGGCCTTCAGGCTGTCCACATTCGTGCTCGCCGTGTCCAACTGCTCTTGCGACTCCACCGCCGCCTTGTGCAACGCTTCGGCCCGTCGCATTTCAATCTCTGAGAACCGCAGTTGCACCTCATAGTCCGCAATGGCTGCTTGCGCCGAATTTTTGTTCGCTATCGCCGTTTCCAGCGCTTTCTTCACGTCGGAATCATCCAGCGTCGCCAGCAACTGCCCTTCATGAACGTGCGTGCCTTCATCAAAGAACACGCCCGTCACGCGTCCCGTAATCTTCGCCGCGATCGTCGCCCGCCTCCGCGGCGTCACGTACCCGCTGGCATTCAAAATCGCCGACCGTCCGCCGGCTTCCGGCTTCACCGCGGTCACTACTTCCACGATCGGCGTCTGATCGCGAAATCGGAGCGCGGCTCCGCCGAGCAACACGATTACCCCAACCGCCGCCGTCGCGTAGGCGATCCACTTCCCCGCTTTGCCGCCCGATCGCTGCTTATCGTGGATTCGCAGCGAGCCCAAGTCCGCTTTTGGATGAATTTCCGTCGTCGCCATCAATGCCCTGCTCTCCATCCCAGTGGGCCCTCACACGCATAACGAATTTTTCGTTCGAAAAGTTACGGGCCAAACCTGGTTTTCTGCACTTTATTCTACCGCGCTTTGATGCCGTCCACCCGCCTCCGTCGACTGCCATCGACGGACGCCGTCCGTTTATGCTTTTTCCGTACGTTGTTGCTCTTTCCCCGGGTCGCCGCTTTTTCAGGTTGACGCGCTTTCCCTGCTTCCTTGCTCTTACGGCCGAATCCGTTGCCCGGCGCTTTGCGCTGCGCCGCCTCTCGCGAATACTTCTACTCTCGCTAATTATCTTAGTTTGTGAGATACTTAGCTGTCAAGGTAAAATGAAACCGCCGGAAAAATCCGCCAAGCCCATCAAACGCGCCGCACTGATTCAGAGAATCGGAATGGACCTCGGCCGCCAGATCAGCACCGCTTCCGTCTTCTTCCACCAGTCCATCGCCGCCAAACTCGGCCTCAATGTTACTGATACCAGATGCTTTGAACTGATGTCCCGTTATTCCCAGCCCCCGCTCACCGCCGGCCAGCTCGCCCGTACAACCGGCCTGACCACCGGCGCCGTCACCGGCATCCTCGACCGCCTCGAAAAAGCCGGCCTCGTCGAACGCTTCCGCGATCCCAGCGACCGCCGCAAGGTCTTCATCCGCCCCCGCTCGGAAGCACTCGAGCGCTTCGGTCGTCTTTACGCACGCCTCGCCGCAGCCGCTCTTAAACACGCTTCCACCTACTCCACAAAGGAGTTGCAGCTGATCGAACACTATTTGGAAGGCAACCTGCAAATCCTCCGCGACCAATCCGGAAAGCTCACCTAGATCCCACTCCGGCTAGACACAGCCTGACCTGCAAAGCAAAGTCTGCCCCTGCGAAGCACAGCCGGGGCGAACGCTCGGGTCTGACTCCCATACAAATGACGATTCAGCCCCGTGAAAACAGACACCGACCTACAAAATTCCACCCTGATTCTTGCGGAACGCGGCCCCGAAGAACTTATCGGCCAACGCGCCACCAGACGCCTGTTCACAACCGAGACGTAAAATCCCATTATCGGACAACCGGACACCCTCCTGGCCCCTTTAGCCTTTGGCTAAGCACTGCCCTATCAATGGCTTACCGACTTCGCGACTCAGGCTAAGAAGATGCCCACTATATCGTCTATACTTTTGTGGAGCGTGCTCGCCATGTTGAATTTTTGGAAAGACATTCAATACGCCTTCCGAACGCTGACGAAAAACCCCGGCTTCGCCATCATCGGTATCGTCACGCTGGCCCTCGGCATGGCCGTTAACACCACTCTTTTCAGCGTGGTAAACGGCTTCCTTCTTCGGCCCCTCCCCGTCCCCCATGCTGAACAAATTACCGTTCTCGCCCTGCAACAGTCCGCGCTGCCCGGAACTAAACATTTTTCTTATCCCGACTACCAGGATATTCGCGATCAGGCCGATTCCTTTAGCGACTTGTTCGCCTTTCGTGTTTCTCTCGTATCCGTTGCCGCCGACAAAAAAGCGGACCACTGCATCATCAGCCGCGTCTCCAGTAACTACTTCTCAGCATTGGGGATAACTCCGGCTTACGGACGCCTTATACTACCGACCGAGGGCCGTACTCCCGGCGCCGATCCCATCATGGTTTTGGGTTATTCCTACTGGCGCAAGCGATTTGCCAGCGATCCGGACATCGTCGGAAAGACCGTCGAGGTTAATGAACATCCCTTTACGATTGTTGGAGTTGCACCGCGCGAATTTCATGGAACCTACTCCGTCCTCGACATGGATGCCTACATTCCCTTCAGCGCCGAATCCCGGGAAGATGCCGACAATCCTGTTGAAAAGGTCTGGGAAAGCCGCATCGATCGCGGCCTCACGCTCATGGGCAGGCTCAAACCAGGGGTAACCATCAAGCAGGCCCAGGCTTCCCTCAACGTCGTTGCCGAGCGCATCGCACAGCAGCACCCCGACACCGAAAAAGGCATTACCGTCCAACTATATCCGGAAAAGCTCGCTCGGCCGGAACCCGATCCGGATAACCCCGTCGTGGCGGCGTCTTTCGCATTCATGGGTTTGGCTGCCTTGGTCCTTCTAGTGGCTTGCTTTAACATCGCCAATGTACTTCTGGTGCGCGCGACGGTCCGCCAGCGCGAAATGGCTATCCGTGCCGCCCTTGGCGCCGGGCAGAACCGGCTTGTCAGGCAATACCTGACCGAGAGCCTCCTCCTATCAGCACTTGGCGGAGGCGCGGGACTTCTCTTGGGCAGCTGGGCCGCTGGCCTCCTCGGGTCCATCCAACTCGGCACGGAGTTGCCCATCCAGTTTGATTTTCATCCAGACGCGCGCGTCTACCTCTTCTCTCTTGGCACTGTTTTGTTCACGGGCCTGGTGGTGGGAATCATGCCTGCCCTTCGGGCCTCGCGGACCAATGTCATCTCCGTGCTACATGAAGGCGGCCGCGGCTCTTCGTCTGGCCCGAAGCGGCAACTGGCGAGAAATACTTTGGTCGCGGCTCAAGTGGCTGGCTCACTGGTGTTGCTGATTGTCGCCGGCCTCTTCATCCGCAGTCTGGAAAGAGCGCAGAAGGTCAGCCTCGGCTTCAATCCCGACCACGTTCTCAATCTCTCCGTGGACGTTGGGCAGATCGGTTACAAGGAAGCGCGCGGCCGCGAAGTCTATCGCGAAATCGAGAGCCGTATTCGCGCGCTTCCCGGCGTTGAGTCCGTGTCTCAAGCCTTCACCGTACCCATGAGCGTTTTGAGCGCGGGGGATCGCGTCTGGATTAAGGATCATCCGCTGGCGGCCGGCGAGCAACCGGCGGATTTGAGCTACAACCAAATTTCCTCCGGCTATCTGGACACTCTGCAAATTCCCCTGCTTCGCGGAAGAAAATTCACGGATGCCGACAGTGAAAAAGCTCCTGCCGTGGCCATCATCAATCAATACATGGCGCAGAAATTCTGGCCCAATGAGGATGCCCTCGGCCGGCGCTTGAGCGTCAAAGGTCCCAGCGGCCCGTTCATCGAAGTGGTGGGCATCGTTCAGGACGGAAAATATCAGAACGTAACGGAAGATCCGCAGCCGTATTTCTACGTCCCTCTTGAGCAAAGTTACCAGTCGATTCGCACCTTCCATGTGCGAGCCTCAGTGCCTCCGGAAACGCTGGCCCTGCAGATCGAATCTCAAATCCAGGAACTCGCCCCCAACGTGCCCATCACGCAAGTGCAAACCATGACGCAGTCGCTGCAAGGCGCGAACGGCTTTTTCTTCTTCCGATTTGGCGCGCAGTTAGCGGCGGTCATGGGAGGGCTGGGGCTGATTCTTGCGATCGTGGGAATTTATAGCGTGGTCGCTTACGCGGCCGCGCAACGCACACAGGAAATTGGCATTCGCATAGCCATGGGAGCCGCTCCGAGGGATATTCTGATCATGGTCTTGCGGCAAGGACTGGGCGTGGTGGGCATTGGCATGGGCCTGGGTTTGCTACTCGCTCTGGCGGGCACTCGCCTCATGGGCGGTCTCATTGTAGGCGTGAAGCCCACCGACCCGCTGACATTCACGGTAGTCGTCGCGCTGCTGACGGGCATCGCGCTCTTTGCGTGCTGGATTCCGGCGCGCCGGGCCACGCGCATCGATCCGCTGGTTGCTCTGCGCTATGAATAGTTCTGCTCTCGATTATCTCCATTATGCTGTTCTCCTTGACAGCTTAGGAGAGATGGAGATACCCTCCTAACCGCTTTAGGAGGGCATGTGACTGCGCAAGCCCAACTGCTTCCCGGCACTCTTGATCTGCTCATTCTGAAGGCGGTCTCTCTCGGCCCGTTGCATGGCTACGGTGTTCTGCTGCGCATCGAGCAGATTTCCGGCGGAGCCTTGCTCGTGGAACAGGGAGCGCTTTACCCGGCATTGTTTCGCCTGGTGCGGCAGGGGCTGCTCAAGGCAAGTTGGGGCACGTCTGACAACAATCGCCGCGCCAAGTTCTACGAGTTGACCTCTGCAGGCCGCAAGCGTTTGCGCCAGGAAGCCGACGGCTGGAATCGCCTCGCCGCCGCGATTGCTTCCGCGCTCGACACGCGACCGGAGGAGGTATGAAATTCTTCGCTTACCTCCGTTCTCTAGCCTCCGCTTTGTTCCATCGATCTCACGTAGAAGCCGAGATGGACGAGGAACTTAGCGCCCACATCCAGATCCGCGCCGACGATCTCGAACGTTGCGGCCTCCCTCGCCCCGAAGCCGAACGCCGCGCACGCATCGAGTTCGGAGGCGTTGAGCGCTTCAAAGAAGAAGTCCGCGATACGCGTTGGGAGACTGGCCTGGAGAATTTCTTCCGCGACTTCCAGTACGCCCTCCGGAATCTTTGCAAGGACCGCCGCTTTTCCCTGATCGCCATTCTTGCACTGGCTCTCGGCATCGGTGCTTGCACCATTGTCTTCAGCGTCGTCTACAGCGCCCTTTTCGATGCACTGCCTTACAAATACTTCAGCAGGTCTGTTGACGTGAAACTGCACAATTTAGAAAGCGGGCGCGATTCGAAAGACCGAACCTACTTCTCGACGGAGGAAGTCCGCGCGTTCCGTGAACAGAATCACATATTCGAAGACGTCATCGTCTTTCAAGGGTTCCGCCCCGCGTACGACAACGGCCACTTCGTTCGCAATTTTCCTTTCGGCATGCTGGTCACTGCCAATACGTTTGACTACCTCGGCGTTCCTCCTCTCCTTGGCCGTACGATCTCTCAAGAAGATGGAAGCCCAAACGCCCCGCCGGTGTTCGTGATGAATTACAGGTTCTGGCAACGAGAATTCGATGGCGATCCAAAGATCCTGAATACGAGTTTTACTCTCAACGGCATACCGACGACGCTCGTGGGAATCATGCCCGTGCAGTTCAACGCTTTTGGCTCGAACTTTTGGCAACCGTTCAGGCAGGATCAGATCAGGGGCGCCCTGATGGGACGCCTCAAGCCAGGAGTCAGTGTGCAGGTTGCCGCGGCAGACCTCGATGCCATCGCTCACCGCTTACAGAAGCCCAACCCAGGCGGGATTTTCCCAGAAGACAAGTTTTCGATTTTGCCGGAGACATTGCTCGACAGTCTCATCGGAAATTTCAAGAAAACGCTTTATGCTTTGCTCGCTGCTGTCCTGCTGCTGCTCTTGATCGCCTGCAGCAATGTTGCAAACCTTTTCCTGGCTCGCGCCACGGCCCGCCAAAGAGAAATAGCCGTGCGCGCCACGCTGGGCGCAACGCGCGGCCGTCTCATCCGGCAATTGCTGGTGGAAAGTTTCGCTGTCGCATTGGCAGCGGCAGCGACCGGCTGTGTGCTGGCGTATTTCGGTTTGAAGGTAGTCGTCGCGATGATTCCTGCCGGTACCCTGCCCGAAGAAACAGTAATTCGGATGAATGCCCCTGTCCTGCTTCTGTCCCTGGGCATGACCATGCTGACCACGATCCTCTGCGGACTTGCACCCGCCCTCCACGCCTTGCAGGGGGAATTGCAACCGCGCCTGGCGAGCAGCGGCAAAGGAACTGGAGGAAGTTTTCGGCACGGCAAACTTCGCGCCGCTCTGGTGGTCAGCGAAGTTGCGCTGTCCATCGTGCTTCTGACTGGTGCTGGTCTCCTGATGCGCAGCTTCTTCGTTCTCACGCGCGTGGACCTGGGGTTCGACCCCAAAAATGTCGTCTACTTTCAACTTAACCTGTCCCCTTCTTATTTTTTCAAATGGGGCGACGCCGCTTCCACAAAAAACTCGCTGGAGAAGAAAAATGCTCTGACGCGCCAGCTTCTCGCTCGAATGCAGGCCGTCCCAGGCGTGACCTCCGTTTCCGAACTCAATAACCCGCCACCACTCGCGTCCGAGGCAAGCGACACCATTATTCCCGGCAAGCCGCACGACCAACGCTGGGAGACCACAATAGATGAATGCAGCGAAGGCTATTTCCAAACGCTCGGTCTGCCCTTGCTTCGGGGCAGGTTTCTCTCAGAAGACGACATGAGCGCGGCGCGACATGTGGCAGTCGTGAACGAAACCTTCGCTCGCAGATATTTTCCGAACGAAGACGCCATCGGTCACAAGGTTAAATTTGGAAATCTTGATCTCCGCTTTGTTGAGACCCCGCATGACATCTATTTCGAAATCGTCGGGATTGTGGGCGACTTCAAGACCCGCGATTATGGCAATCCGTCGTGGCAGACCGTTCCGCAAGCGTTTATGCCCTATAGCGTTGCGGGATACAGCTGGCGATCGTTCATGGCCAGGTCGACCGTAGATCCAAACTTACTTTTAAAAACTTTTACGCGGGAGCTTCGAGCTCTCGATCCAAGTGTAGAGATCGCCGAGTCCGGTACGCTGGAATCCGCGCTGCACAAATTCTATCGTGGCCCACAATTTGAGCTCGTAACACTCGCATCCTTCGCGGGAATTGGGTTGGTCCTGGTGCTCATCGGCGTATTCAGCGTGATGGCCTACACGGTTGCGCTGCGCACACATGAGATTGGCGTTCGAATGACCCTCGGAGCTCAACAGACAAATATACTGCGTATTGTGATCCTGAATGGTCTCCGTCTGGTCGCCGCGGGCATTCTGATTGGTCTCTTTGTCAGCTTTGGAGTTACACGCTTGCTCGCTAGTGAGATCACCGGTGTTTCCGCTACTGATCCACTGACATTTGCTGCCGTAGCATTGATTGTGGTTGTGGTTGGCCTCGCCGCCTGTCTGTTCCCCGCGCGTCGCGCAACACGTATCGATCCGCTCGTCGCTCTGCGTTACGAGTAAAGTCCTCTTGTCCAGCTCCGTTCCCTCTTGCGAGGGTGGAACCCTTCGCCCAATTTCTGCGCCGCCTGCTCGGACTTCCGGCTAACCTTGTAATACGCATTGCTTCCCTCTGAAGAGTGCATATTGTGTCGTCTTACGAACACCTGCGCCGCAGCAGCCGCATACCAAAAGAGCTCGCTATCCTTTTGACTGGAAGCGACATGGACGGCAAAGGCTTTTCGGAAATGACCAGGACCGTCCTTCTCAGCCGGCACGGCGCGGGCATTCTTTCCACCTTCAAACTCTCCGCCGAGCAGGAAATCATCATTCGTTATCTGGACACTAACAAGGAAGCGGTGGTGCGCGTTGTGGGCGGCATCGGTTCGGAAGGGGAGACTTACACATACGGCGTAGCCTTCGTGGACCAAGGCAATATCGACTTCTGGGGCATCGACTTCGCGCCCGTCTCTGAAAAGGAAAAGGATGCTCGGCGCGTGTTTCTGGAGTGCGCAAGCTGCAAGCAGCGCGAAATGGTCGAGCACACGGATGTAGAGTCGGACGTGCTCGTCATTAATGAAGGGATTGTGCGGTATTGCAAGCCGTGCGGCGACTCCACACTGTGGAGCCGCGTCTCGGAAGTTCCGGAGGAGCAGCCCGTTCTGGTGGCGGCTGGCGGCAATTCGTTCGTCGGTTCATTGGCGGTGGAGAAAGGCGCAGCCAGCCCCGCAGTCGCCTCGCCCACGCAAACCTCACCGAGCACATTCTCGCCGAGGGCGCTGAATTCCGCGAGCACTCTGCCACCCCCGGACGCGCCGACTGTACCGGACGTGGTGGCTTCGCGGGTCTCGCTGGATTCGCCGAGCGCACAAACAACTTCGGCTTACGGTACACCGGAGCGCAAAGCTGCGGCGCCGCTCGACAATCGCCGCAAACATACGCGCACTAGGGTCACCTACAAAGCGTGTATTCGACGTTCCGGCTTCACGGACGACGTCGTCACTTGCGAAGACATGTCCCGAGGCGGGATCTGTTTCAAGAGCCGCAAGCAATATTTTCCGCGCACCTCGATTGAAGTGGCCGTGCCGTACGCGCCTGGCGGCAATGCTATTTTTGTTCCGGCGGAAATCGCGTGGGTCGTGGAGATTACCAAGGACAAGCTATACAAGTGCGGAGTGGCCTACCGCATTACTTCAAGACCTTCCTGACGGTTAAGCCGCGGTGCTCACTGGTAAGTGGCGACTACTTCCCCGTTTTCAATCTTCAGGCCGGAAATATCTGAGGGCAGCTTCAGCTTGTCGCGGTTTTCCGGCGAATCCATCATTTTGCGGACTGCCGCTTCCAACGTGGACTGCGGGATGGGGAGCGAGCCAATCTGTCCGCTGACTGGATCGAAGCGGAGAAAACCGTTGTCGGCGCCGAGGCGGCCTTCCAGTTCCAATGTCATTTCTTTGCCGTGAACGTCGAAGACGACGTAGGCGCGCACGCGGTCGTCAATCAACTGGACCTTTACGTCTTTCACGTTGGAACGCATTTGCTCGACGTCGTCCGCGGAAGGCTGTTCGTCGCTCGGCGTAGCGCCAGAGGTCGCGCTTGGAGTTGCTTTCGGCGCGCTGGCGAGCGTTCGGCCGCCTGCAATATCCAGGTGCGAGGCTAAATAGGAATTCAGCTCGGTTTCGTCCATGCGCAGCGTGGCTGGCTGGCCTTGAGCTACCGCTTGCTGCGCATCCTGGAACTTCTGCTCGACGCGCGCGGCGGCTTCCGGAGTGGTTCGCACCGGTGGCGGAGCGGTTTTGTGTAGCAGCAGAATTAAAAGGATGAGCGCGCAGGCGTAAACGGTCCAACGCACGATGCGGAAGATCATGACCAGGGTGCTGGGGCCTGCAGAGACTGCGGCGCTTGCAGGCGTTGGCGTGGCGGGACTATGACTCGGTCGGGGATTGACTGCCGAATTCCCGCCGGGAGGGTTGGCGATGTTTGGCATGACGTGCTCCTTGCTTTAATGCCCACTACGTTGGATGTTGGTTCCCGGCACTAAGTTTCACATTTTCAGCGTCTTACATTGGGCGATGGGGCCCAGGTCCCGCCGGGCGCAACTCCACTCGATTGGCTCTAACCCTAGAATCCGCCGCAGGTTGCGGCAAGAGAACCAAGGTACTCGCGGCGCAAACTCGGTAACTGGCCGCTTGTCCCTGTCCGGCACGGGCCTTACTCTCTTCGTGGAGGTCTCCTCATGCCGCGCACTTTTTCCTTTTTTTTGTTCCTGCTGATTCCGATTGGTGCTTTTGGACAGGAGACGGGTGGGGCGCGCGCGGAAGGGTTGCCCAGTGCGGGCACGGTGCGGCAAGTCGAAGAGGGCACGATGTATCGTGCCCCTACAAATGACCCGGGCGTTGCCGCGCAGCAGCACATTAACGATGCGAACGCGCCTAAGCGGCGTGCACGCATTGGAGTTGCGCTGGAGGGCGGCGGGGCGCTGGGGTTGGCGCACGTTGGCGTGCTCGAATGGTTCGAGGAGCACCACATTCCGGTGGACTATGTTGCGGGAACGAGCATGGGCGGGTTGGTCGGAGGTTTTTACGCGACGGGGATGAGTCCGGCGGAGTTGAGGAAATTGATTGAGGGCGTGGATTGGAATGAAGTTCTGGGCGACACGACTCCTTATGAGGATCTTTCGTATCGCAGAAAAGAAGACCAGCGGGCGTTTCCTAATTCGCTGATCCTTGGACTGAAAAACGGCGTGGCGTTTCCTGGCGGATTGAATTCCGGGCACCAGATCGGATTATTGATAGACCGCATCACGCTCCCGTATTACAAATTGGATTCGTTTGCGTCGCTGCCGACACCGTTTCGGTGCGTGGCGACCGACATTGTGAGCGGGAAGGAAGTGGTGCTCGATGACGGATCGCTTGCGGAAGCGTTGCGGGCGACAATGTCGATTCCGGGGGCGTTTGCGCCGGTACGAGTTTCATCTATAACGATCCTTTCAGTCGCCCCACAACAGCCAGCTATCCGGATGGTGGATCGACAACGATTTCCTACAACGATTCTCCGTACAATCCCTCGAGCAATCCACCCACTCCGAACGTCACCGCCGCGAAGGCAATCAACTCTTCGACCAACTTCGTCTCTGTCACGGCGTTTGACGGCCTCGGCCGTACCGTCCAAACACAATTGACCTCCGATCCCGACGGCGTAACGTACACTGCAACGACCCACGACGGCCTTGGCAGGCCCTATCGGGTTTATAATCCCACCCGGTGCTCTCCGCCGACATCGAATTGCGGTGAGACCACTTGGGGAATCACTACGACCCTTTACGATGGCATCGGTCGAACGTGTCTGGTCGCACCCCCTGACGCTACTCCGCCATCTTCCACTGCATGTCCCTCGACACAGCCTCTGGATACGGTGCTCACGAGGTACTCCGGCAACACTACTACCGTCACGGACGAGGCGGGCAACGCGAGGGAGTCTGTCACAGATGGCTTGGGACGCCTCACGCAAGTCTTTGAAGACCCTGGGTCCTCGCCTCATCTCAACTACGAAACGGACTACCGCTATGATCCCCTCAATAACCTACTCTGACCGGCCTGATTTGTTAGTCCAAAAGAAGTGAGAGTTTTTATATCACAGCCATGGGCTGTGAAGATGGATTTACTCCCCAGGGGCTACAGGCCGCCGGGGCAGGCGGCCTGTAGCCGAGTGCC
>Ga0209655_10000183_pt1 | contig 23223 bp, 14 predicted proteins | sample BogFormECP03_OM2_FD_188236 | JGI IMG/M metagenome (GOLD analysis project Ga0209655, IMG submission 188236) | Bog forest soil microbial communities from Calvert Island, British Columbia, Canada - ECP03_OM2 (SPAdes) (version 2) | ecosystem: Environmental > Aquatic > Freshwater > Wetlands > Bog ...
TCGGTAGCGCGGGAGCACCGCCTTGGAGACTTGCAAGGCGATGCGAGCAAAAGGCAGCAGTCCAACTTCGGCCATTGGGCCTCCTGCCTAGGTAGCAAATGACAAATTCGACGAGTCGGCTATCTCGAATTTTCATGGTCGAAGCGAGGATGTCAACAGAGTCAGATGGCTTGTAGTCATTTTCCCCGTCGCTGGAATGCGAGAAAACACCTGGAAGCGCCAATTCAGCACGTCCGCAACATAGATGGTTTGATCAGCTCCTATCGCGATGAAGTGAGCCCATGCCATCTGGGCCGGACTTATGGCCGGGTTCGCCGAAGGTCCCGAGAATCTTCCCGTCCTGGTCCGATTCGACAATCCGGGGTCGGAATTTCGACGAGCAGGGCGATGCCCTGCCCGCCACCGATGCATGCCGAGGCGACGCCGTAGCGCAAATTCGAGCGGCGCAGCTCGCGCGAGACGGTGACGGCAAGACGTATGCCGGTGGCGGCCAGAGGATGGCCGATGGCGATGGCGCCGCCGTTGACGTTGAGCCTGTTGCGATCGAGTTTGAGCTCGCGTTCGACGCCAATGATTTGTGCGCCGAAGGCTTCGTTGATTTCGAAGCGGTCAATCGAGTCGAGAGGTAGACCGACACCATCGAGAAGTTTGCGGATGGCGGGAGCGGGAGCGATGCTCATGATTTCGGGAGGTACGCCTACCGTGGCGACAGCCGCGATGCGGGCGAGCGGTTGGATGTTGCGCGATTTTGCGTAAGCGCCGGAGCCGACCAGAGCGGCGGCGGCGCCATCCACTATGGCGGAGCTGTTGCCGCCGGTTTGCACGCCGCCGAACGCAGGGCGAATTTTGGAGAGCACTTCGTAGGACGAGCGGCGGATGTGCGTGTCGCTGGCGAGGGATTCGATTTTGCTGGAGAGTTGGATGCCGCGTGGATTGTAGCCTTCGAGCTCGAACTTCTCGGTAACGAGCGGAACGATTTCGCCGGAGAGGAAGCAGCTTTTCTGCGCGGCCAGGGCGCGAGAGAAACTTAATTCAGCGAAACAGTCAACTTCTTCGCGCGTGATTTTGTATTTGCGTGCGGTCTTTTCCGCGGTTTGTCCCATGGTGACTCCGGGCGCGGGATCGAGTAGCGCTTCCCACAGGAAATCCTTGAATTCGACCTGGCCCATGCGAAAACCGCCGCGATGAGTGTAGGCGGCGATGGGATTGCGGCTCATGGATTCGGCGCCGACGCAGAGACCGAGCTCGATTTTTTTCAGCGTGATGGCGTCGGCGGCCTGGCTGATGGCTTCGATGCCGGTGCCGCAGACGCGTTGGACGAGCAACGCGGGGCGATCGAGCGGGACGCCGGAATAGAGCCCGATGTGGCGGGGGAGGACGTAGGCATCAAAGCTGGCTTGGGCTACGCTGCCGGCGATGACCGCGCCGACATCTTGGGCTTGGATTTTCGTGCGCTCGAAGAGGGCGCGGGCGGATTTGATGCCTAGGTCTGTCGGGGAAACCAGGCCTAGCTGGGAATTGTAGTCAACGAAGGGAGTGCGGACGCCGTCGAGGAGATAGATGTCGTCGTAGGCGATAAAAAAACCGCCGGTAGTGGTCGTCATGAGTTAGTGCTCCTTAATATTTTTGACGCGCAGAATGCGCGGTGATAGTTGCGGCGCGTATAGCTCTTCGACAATTGCGGCGCGGCGATCTAGGACGGCGCGTTGATTCAGTGAGCCTTTGTCGGTGATTTCTCCGGCGTCTAGCGACGGTGGCTCTTCCATGATTATGGCGCGGGTGACGCGACTGGAGCTGCCGGTGGAATTTGCGGCGGCGGTTTCGAGCAGCTCTTGAAAGTGTACGCTGACGTGCGGATGCGAAAATATTTCCGCGGCGGATGCGCTGCGGTCGAGTGCAGGGCACAGCGCGCGACAGGCGTCGGCATCGGCGAAGATCAGCATACCGACGTCGTCGCGGTCGTGGCCGGTGATGACTACGTCGCGCACGAATGGAGCGAAGTGGCTGAGGATGCGGGAACGCAGAGGGCCTACGCTGGCCCATGTGCCGCTGGCGAGTTTGAAATCCTCGGAGAAGCGGCCGTCGAAGAGGAAACCTTTATTGACGTCCGCGGGATCCACGAAACGCAGAGCGTCGCCGAAATTGTAGAAGCCGTCTTCGTCGAAAGCTTGTGCGGTTAGTTCGGGCTGGCGCCAGTAACCGGGAGTGATGTTCGGGCCGCGCACGCGGATTTCTAATTTTGTGCCGCGGGGAACGAGTTTGGCTTCGACACCGGGAATTGGGATGCCGATGACTCCTGCTTGATCGGTTTCCCACGTAGTTTGAATCGCCATGGGTGCGGTTTCCGTGGAGCCTAGGCCGGTGACCATAATGATGCGCTCGCCGCAGGTTTGCAGGGCGAGGTCGCGATAGGCGTCCCAGACTGGTTGCGACAGGCCCGCGCCGGCGTAGAAGAGCAGGCGCAGGCGGCGGAAGAAACCTTCGCGCAGCCGTTCATCGGAGCGAAGTGCCGGCAGAAGGTCTTCGTAGCCTTTAGGGACATTGAAATACACGGTCGGGGAAATTTCGCGGAGGTTGCGAATGGTTTCTGCGATGAGCGCGGGGCCGGGCTTGCCATCATCTATATAGAAGCTGCCGCCGTTGTAGAGGGCAATACCGGTATTGTGATTTCCGCCGAAGGTGTGATTCCAGGGAAGCCAGTCGAGGAGGACGGGAGGCTCGTCCTGGAGGAAACAGAAAACCTGGGCGATCATTTGTTGGTTGCAGCAAATCATGCGGTGAGTGTTGATGACACCTTTGGGCATGCCGGTGGAGCCCGACGTGAAAAGAATTTTTGCGACGGCATCTGGCTGGATTTCTTGGTGCGCGGATTCTACGGCGGGAGTTGGCTTGGTGCCTGCGAGCTCGAGGAACGGAGTTGTCTTGCGGCCTGGCGGAGGCGCGGTGGTGACGACGATTTCTGTCGCGGGCGGAACTGTTTTTTCGAGCGCGCGAGCGTAGCGTTCGCCATGCGAGACGAAGACGAGGCCGGGAGTGAGCAGGCCGAGGGTGTGGCGCAGCTTGCCGAAATCGCGCGAGAGGAGCGAATAGACTGGGGAAATGTGCGCGGTGGGAATTCCCACGTGCTGGCCTGCGAGCATCAGCAAGAAATGATCGAGATCATTTTCGGAGAGGATGGCGACGGGGCGGGCTGCGGAGAGGCCGCGATCCAGGAGAGCCTGCCCGATGGCATTTGCGGCTTGCAGTACTTGCGCGTAGGTGAGCTCGTGCCAATCGCCGCTCGCTTCCCTTTTGGCTACACAGATTTTGTGTGGGGAGATTTTCGCCCAATGTGTGAGGCGGTCGGTGAGAACTTTCGGGTACGGTCGCAAAGATTCGTCGGAACGAACCAGCATCGCTCCATCCGCGAGATGGTGGAGAGTTGCGCCGGAAGCGCGCAGGCGCACGGGGCGGACGCGATCGTTCAGTTGGGGTTTGGTGGTCATTTCATTTTGTTCCAATTCATAAAAACCGGGTTACGGATTTCGCGCGCTTAGCGACGGATCGCCTCGCCTACTTTTACTAGAAGCTTGATGTCCGTGGATGCCGGGACATCGCCTGCCGTTGTGACGAGCACGGGCCGCAACTTCATCATTATAGTATGAAGCGATTGCGCGAGATTTTCCGTGGCGGCTGATGTGGCGGGCTGAAAGGCCGCCGGGGGCAAGGCGATGCCGATATTCGCGCGACCTGGCGGAGGAGTAATTTCAGCGGCGCTGGAGCTGGATTCGGGCAGCGCCGGGCACAGGATGCAATCCCAATCTCGCGCGAAGACGACGCCCTTGTTCGCAGCGAAGGAAATGGGGTCGGTGATCAGGAGAACCGGGAGCGCTTCGTAGAACCGGATGATGTTGAATGCTGGCACGAGCGATGCGGCCCAGGCGTCGCAATATTCTGCGGAGAGGACGGGGAAAATATCTTCCCGGATGAGGATTGCGTTCGCGCCGGCTTCCACAAATTTGGTTGCGATCTGGGTGACGGTGGCGGCCAATTCCAACGCCGCATCGAGAAAATCCTCGCATGGCGGCCCGTCTGTTGGACGCAGATCGGTGAGGTGCGCGGCGAGGGTGAATGGGCCGGTGACTCCGGCTAGCAGCAGAGGCTCGTCGCGCAGGAGAGATTTCAGACGCTGGAGCACTTCGACTGCTACGGCGACGCGCGGGCTTTTCGCGGCGTCTTCGGGGGAGCGGAGGCCTTCGGGGAGTTCGCCTATTTCGGAGCGATGCGGCCATTGGAGCGTGGGCGGCTGGTCTTCAGTCGTGTATTGCAATGTGGCGCCGAGCGCTTCGGCTTCGAGGTACGGATCGAAATAACAAGTGACGCCATCGGAGCGGAGGTGCGTGCGGATTTGGCGGAGGGAATTCGTGATTTTCGTGGCGTTGCCGAGAAATGCCGGCAGCTTCAGATTTTCAACTTTCGCGCCGAGCGAAAAAACGATCGGCAAGAACAGCGGGCGGGGCGGCGGAGTTCCCTGCAGCAGCCCTTTGAGGATCTGGCGCGGAGTGAGGATGCCATTCATCGCGCGCGTGTCATGGCCGGAAGCATGGTCCGGTGGACTTCGCGTCCGGCCAGGTGCCATACCATTGCAAAATTTCTTTAGGGGGACTGAGCTTACTCCATTGCTGCTGGAATTCGTCGAAGGATCTGCCGCGGGCGAGGCGGGCGCGGCGTTCTTCGTCGCGAAGCTGCTTGGTTTTTTCGGGATCGAGTTTGCGGCGCACGGAATCGTAGGCGATGCGATAAATATTTTGCGCCGTAGCGTCTGAGATGATTTTTTTCTTCACGTCTTCGAGAATTTCCAGCGGGTCACGTTCGAGCGGATCGCCGTACCCGGGGCCGCCACCGCTGAAGCCGAAAAGCAGATCGCCTTCGTAATAGACTTTGGGAGTGCGCGCGATCAATTCCATATTCCAATTTCCCTGGATGGTGTGATCTTCGAGGATGGTGCGGAAATCCATGGTGAGTGCGGGGTTGGCGTCGGCCATTTGCTTGAGCAAATCGGCTTTGCGAATGCTGATGCCGGGAATGGGCGAAGAAGCGTAGCCGCCGAAAAGCGGCTGGCCGAGGGGAACTTTGCTGCCATTGCCCATACACATGGAAACGAGTTCGGGAACTTTGTGAATCATCCAGTGTTGCACGCCGCCGGAACCGCCGCGATGCAGCCCGGGGCCGCTGGAATCTTTCCAGTGCTGCGAGAGCGTGACGGTGACGGGGAGTTCGCTTTCGACTTGCTCGGAATCAGGCGCGCGGCCGAAGGCGCACCAGGCGAAGCCGTAGGCGTCCATGCCGTCTTGTCCGGAGCGGCCGCCCTGGCCCTGCGTGTTCAGCGAAAAAGAAAGAACGTCTGACACGGCGAGATTCCACTGGGAGTGGCCGGCGCAGATTTGCGAAGTGTGCTGGCTGCCGGGAGCGGCGGCGACCTGTTTCCAGAGGCTGGCGCTGGAGAACATCATTTTGGCGAAAGCATTGTGCGTGGCGCAGCGGCACTGCATGCCGATGAACACGCAGCAACTGGTGGCGGCCATTTTATCGGGATTGAGAATGATGCCTTCGGGGAATTCGAAATCAATGGCGGCGAAGGTAGAGCTGGCAATCGGCAGGTCGTGAAAAATATATTCGTACACGAAATTGGCGATGTGGCCGACGACGGCTTGGGGATGCACGTTGTAGGACGAGGGATTTTCGGGGGAGGTGCCGGCGAAATTGAAAACGATGCCGCCGTCCTTTTTTGTGAGGGTTAGATTGCAGGCGCGGACCAGGGCCGGGGTCCAGCCGATGGCGTCGTTGAAGACGACGGCGCGGAATTTACCGTCGGGGAGGGATTTGATTTTTTTGCGCGCGCCGGCTTCGGCGGTTTCGCACATCTTGCGCATGAGGCCGACGACGAAGTCCGGGCCGCGCTTTTCGGCGAGTTCAAGGACGCGGACGCGCACGCGATCGGCGGTGGTGCAACGCGCGCGCAAGTCGGAAATGAACATGGCGGGGGCGCGCAGGCCGTACACGGTATAAAACTCCAGGAAGTCCTGGCGGATTTCGAAGTTTTCGCCAATTTTTATGGGCGGAAGATTCAGGCCTTCTTCGAAACGGGATTTGGCGCTGACCGGCATGCCCCCGGGCTCGATGGCGCCGGTTTCTGTGGTATGCAACGCGGCGGAGCCCCAGGCCAGGAGCTGACCGTTGTAGAAAATGGGCATGAGCGCGACTTGATCGGGATTGTGGATGCCGCCGTAAAGCGCGTCGTTGGTGTACCAGATGTCTCCATCGCGGATGCCGGGATTTTTTTCGTAATATTTCAGAATAAATTTTATGACGATGGGCTGAATGATGGCGTGGAGGTAGGTGCCGCAGGAGGCGTTGATGAGATCGCCGCCGGCGGTGAAGAGCGCGACCATGGAATCGCCGGAGACGCCGAAATAGCTGCGCGAGGAGCGGATGAAAACTTCCATGGCTTCGTCGAGGATGTCGTTGGTGATTTGCACGCCGATTTCGTAATCGCCTTGGGGGATTTTTGCGGCGCAGTCTTTTTCGGGTTGAGTGGCGGGGGCGGGTTTCAGCCACGCTAGTTTTTCGGCGAGTGTTGGGATGGGCATGTATCTCCTCGATATTTTCTTGCGCTAACTTTCCAGGATGCCCAGGCCGCGGTCGTCGATTGAAAAATGCAGCGCTGGAGGGACCACCAGCGTCGTGTATTCGCCCTCGACGATTGCTGGGCCTTCTACCCTGTTTCCGGGACGCAGTGATTCGTATGTGTAGATTGGCGTGGGGCGAAAATCTTTTTCTGGCGGCCAGTAGACCGGGCGCTCGCCTTTGCGGGCTGCTGCTGGGCTTGCGACTTCCAGCGCGAGTCTGGGCAGTTCGATTTTTTTTGTGGGGACGATCGCTTTCAAGATGAAGCTTTCGATGAAGATACCGCCTTCGGGATTTACTACGAAGGGGCTGAAGGCTTCGCTGAATTCTTTGTTGAAGGCGTCACAGATGGCGCGGACGTGTTCTGTGGAGTGAACGGCTAGCAACGGGGAGAGAGCACGCTTCACGTGGAATTGGCCGCCGTAGAGCATATCCAGTTCGAGGACGAAAGATGCGTCGGCGAGGTTCAGGCCGTCGCCGGTGAGATCGCGGCGGGCTTGGTCGATTAGGCTTTCGACTGTTTCGTTGAAGACCGTGAATTCGCTCGTGATTTGTTGGGTGCGCGGCTCCATGAGCGTGATTTTTTTGGAGACTTCGTAGACGTGCATGATGTCCATGGTGGAAGAACCGAAGGCGCAGAAGACGGGGGAGAAGGCGAAGGTGACGGCCTTGGGGATATCGCCTTTGTAGCCTTCGGCGTGGGTGGGGCCGGCGCCGCCGCCGACAAAGAGGATGAAATCTTCGGGACTGTGGCCGCGGAGATGAACCTCTTTCCTGATGGCGGAGGCCATGTTGCCGTTAACGATTTTGCGGATGATGACGGCGGCTTCTTCGACGCCGATTCCGAGGGGCTTGGCGATTTTTTCGCGCACGGCATGGACGGCGCGATTTTTATCGAGGCACATTTTTCCGCCAAAATAATATTCTGGGTTGAGGTAGCCGAGGACGACGTCTGCATCGCTGACGGTGGGCTCGGTGCCGCCGAGATTGAAACACGCGGGGCCGGGAATGGAGCCGGCGCTGCGCGGGCCGACTTGCACGCGATTTTCGAGAAGCTTGTTTACGGAGGCGATGGAGCCTCCGCCGGCGCCGATGGAAAGCGTCTTGATCATGGTGATGCCGACCATCCAGCGGTCAATGATGGGGCGAAAATCGTAGCTGCGGACGCTGTCTTTGACGACGAGGCCGACGTCGAAACTGGTGCCGCCCATGTCCGTCATGACGACATTCTGGTAGCCGAGAATTTTTGCGACGTGATGCGCGCCCATTAGGCCGGAGACTGGACCGCTGTTGAAGGTGCGGCTGGCGGCGGTGCGAAAAACTTCGGCGATGCCGCCGGAGCTTTGAATCATGAGCAGCGGTTTGGAGTAGCCTTTTTCGCGGAGCTTGTCCCACATCGCGGAAAGCTCGATCTGCATGGAGCGTTGCAGGTAGGCGTCAAGGATTGCGGCCATGGTGCGTTCGTATTCGCCGAGCTTGCCAACGACTTGTCCGGCGAGGACCACGGGCAAGTAGCCGATGTGAAATTCTTTGTATTCGTCGCGGATGATTTCTTTTACGCGGCGCTCGTTCGCGGGATTCAGGAAACCCCAAAGGAGCGCGACGACGAAACCGCGGGCGCCGCGGCTGGTGAGGTAGCGAACTTTTTCGCGGACGTCGTTTTCATCGAGCGGGCGGATGATGTGGCCGCGGGAATCCACGCGCTCTTTTACGCCGACGATCATGTCGCGTGGGATGAGCGGGTCGGGTTTATTTTGGACTGCGAGGTTGCGGCGTTCAGAAACGCGCGTGCCGTCAATCCATTGCGCGCCGCGGCCGAGCAGGACTACGTCTTCGTGGCCTTCGGTGGTGATTAGGCCGAGGCGCGGACCTTTTTTTTCGATGAGACGATTGAGCGCGATGGTGGTGGAGTAACGGATCATTTCGATGGCGGGGAGGAGATCTTCGATCTTCATGCCGAGGGCGGCGGCGCCGTCTTCGATGACGCGGGTGAAGCAGACGGAGAGGTCGTAGGGAGTGGTGGGAGACTTTTTGATCAGAGCTTTCCCGTTGAAATTTAGGACCAGGTCGGTGAAGGTGCCGCCGACGTCTATGTCGATGGAGTTCATTCGGTGGCCTCTAGGCGCTGGTCGCGAATTACGAATTCGCCCTTCTGCAAACGTTCTTTCAGGCGCGTGACATCGATTTCGATGTCGTGCGTGATGGGATGGCCCGGTGGCAGGTATTCGGTTTCGACCTGCGTTCCGCAGCCGGGGCAATAGAATTCGACGATACGGACCCAGAGGGGGTCGGGTGAAAAATTAAATGCGCCGGTGACCAGAGGCGGATGAATTTCGCGGGGGTCGCGGTCGTGGACCAGGCAGCCTTTTTTGTAATTTTCCTGGGCGGGGCCGAGGGCGCGATTGCAGCGGTTGCAGGTCCATCGTTCGGCGTCGAGGTCGAGGTCCAGATACTCGGTGATGCGCAGGCGATTTTTATTTTGTGGGGGCATGGTCATCGTTGCTCCTGCGAGCGGGTCAGTGCGGCGTTGCCTAAGCGGTCCATGGTCAGTTGCCAGTTTTCGGGGATGAAGTAGGTGGTGTTGACGTCTTCCAGGATGGCGCAGCCTTTTACTTGATTGCCTGGTTGGAGGGCTTCGAAATTGTAGATTTGCGCTTCGCCGGTGCAGCTGCCCCAGGAGACTTTGCGCGTTCCTTTACGGGCGTGCGCAGAATCGGCGGGCTGCAGCGGGCGTTCGGTGAGGTGCGGTTTGGGCATCTGTTTTTTTACGGAGACGCGGAGAAGTTCGAGAGAGATTGGCTGGTCGGAAGCGGTGGCGTGTTGGCCGAGAGCGTTGGTCAGCGCGGCATGCAGATCTTGTTCGCTGCGGAGGGATGATTCGGCGCAATGCACGGCGATGGAGTGGTGGCCGTGGCGCGAGGCGTCGAGTTCGCAGGAGTAGGTGATGCCATCGGGGCGGATTCCTTCGCCCAGGAGATCCTTCACGCCTTCGGCTTTCATTTCTTCGAGCATGCCGCGAATGCGGATTACTCCGCTTTCAGTTAGCGCGACGCCGGCTAGCGAACCTTCGTAGAGATGCGAGATATCGGAGACGGAGGAGCCGAAGGCACTGAAGACCGAGCCTAGCGAAAATAATTGCACGCGGTAGAGGCCGGCATTTTCGGCTACGCCGCAGGCGAAGAGGTTGCCGTTGCCGCCGTAGGCGAAGAGAATCGAGTTCGCGAGATCTTCGCGCAGAGATTTTTTCGCCGCGAGGATCACGGCGGCGACGGATTCGAAGGCGCGGCTGCTGATGATGCGGCAGGCTTCTTCGACGGAGACGTTAAGTGGCTTGGCGACCGAGGCGGCAATTGTTTTGCGCGCGAGGTCGAGGTCAATTGATTTCGTGCCACCGAGAAAATATTCCGGATTGATCAGGCCGGCGGTGACGAACGCGTCGGTGAGCGTGGGTTGATCGCCGCCGAGACCGTAGCAAGCCGGGCCGGGATAGGAGCCCATGCTTTCGGGCCCTAGTTGAACGTCCGCTCTGTTTGCGCGCGCGACGGGTTTGACGATGCTGCCGCCGCCTAGCGCTATGGAATGCAGGTCGGGGAGCGAAATACCGACGGGGATGCCGAAGAAATCAGAGGGCTTGCGATAAATTGGTTCGCCGTTCCGCAGAACGCTGACTTTTGCGGTGGTGCCGCCGATGTCCATGGCGATGACGTCGTTGAACCCGTAGGCCTTCGCGAAGCAGGCGCTACCGTGGATTCCCAGGATCGGGCCGGATTCGATGGTGTCAATCGCTTTGGTCTTGGCGATTCCGGCTACGCCGCCGTTGATGTGGCTGACGAGGAATGTGCCGGTGTATCCGGCGGATTCGCGGAGCTCGTCTTCGGCTTTGAAGAGAGTGGCGGCGAGCGCGCCGTGGGTATAGGTATTGATGAGCGCGGAATAGGTGCGCGTGCGGTCTTCGGCGGATTTGGAAATGTCGATGCCAGCGAGAACCGGAACGGAGCCGAGGAAATGGTCGGGGTACTGCTGGTCAATGATGCGTTTGATGGAAATTTCGCGGCGCGGATCGCGATGAGAATCCTGAAGGCTGACGCAGATGCGACGCACGCCGCTCTCGAGAAGTTTGCGCGCGGCGTTCCTAATTTCGGGTTCGTCGGCGGAGGGGCTGAGGCCGATCACATCGTGTTCGGAGATGATACGATTGAGAACGCTGCTGCGGGGCTCGGGGCCGTAGAGGTCGAGCTGGTGGCCTGCGGAGACGAGCAGGCCGATGCGCGGGCCGCGCGATTCGGCGAGGACGTTGGAAGTGATGGTGGTGGACCAGCGAATGAGCTCGACGTGCTCGAGAAATTCCCTGGTGTCAGGAAAATTGAGTTTCGCGGCTGCTTGCGAGAGGCAGTCGAAGAGGCAGACGGTTAGGTCGTGCGGAGTCGTGTCCACTTTCACGCAGACGATTTCGTCTGCTTGGGTGAAAAGGGCGTCTGTTAAGGTTCCGCCGACGTCAATGTCCACGGTCCACACGAGAGGGTCACCCGGCCTGGGAGTTCGAATTCTTGCGCAGCTTATAGGATTTCAGCGCCGATGGGAGAATGATTTCCGTTGCGCAGAGGCGCCAGCCGGGATTCGCTGGGTGCGGGATGAGGGTTGTTGCCAAAAAGTTCTCCTGAGGGACAGCAGAATGTAGAAAGCGCAATTTTTTGCACGAAGTCTAAGACCCCGACCGGCGATGATTCACCAGCAACCGCTTGCTCGCGCTGCTCTTAGAACGAAAACTTGGCCCCGAATTGGAACTGGCGCGGATTGAACACCGTTCTCGGCGTTCCAAAAACAGGATTGGGCGCGTCCGGAATGGAAACGGGCAAGAGTCCATCTGCAATGAAAGCTCCCCCCGGGAAATTGAGGGCGGGGGCGGGGCCCACAGTGGCTGCAATCTGCGACCCGCAGGACACCAAACCTTGCTGGATGGCCCGAGTAGTTGAGTCGTTGTAGCGCCGCGGAACTAGCGGAGTGCCGCCGCAGAATACGGGCGAGCCGTAGACGGAAGTTACTTCGTCCACATTAGCGCGATTCAAGAAGTTAAAAACGTCAACCATCAGATCGAGCCTCATGCGCTCGCGGATCTGAAAGTAACGGGAAATGCGGCCGTCCCATACATAGAGAGGATCACCGATGTAGGTGTTGCGCCCGACGGTAGTGGTACACAGCGCCGCGGAAATGGCGCAGCCCGCCGCCACAGGCACTGGCGGGCCACCCACACGATCCGTGGAACCACCGGCGACATCTCCGAAGGTGTTGTTACCAGCAAACAAGGTGAAGGGTCGGCCGGACTGCAGGGTGATGATGCTACTGAACTGGAAGTTGCGCAGCAAACTGTGCGTGGGCGTGCTGGCGGTGAAGTTCGTTACGAATCGCTGGCGAGCGTCCTGGTTGGAACTGGCGCGCTCCGCCGCATAGTTGAACTGGTTCTGGGGGAGATTGATAAAGGTGGTGAAGTTACCGTTATCAATGGTGTGAGAATACGTGTAGTTGGCCGTCATGTTGAAATACTGGCCAGCTCTCTCTTGCGCCGTGACAATCAGGCCGTTGTAGGAGGCATTGGCCACGTTGTTGTTGTAATCGAGAAGGCCGGCGCTCAGCGTCGGAGCAGGACTGGCGGCGCTCGGCACCCCAAATTCGAGCCCGGCGGGATTGGCCAAGCTACTGAAAAAGGGTCCCAAGCCGAGGGGGCCAATCACTGGCGCTCCCGTGCAATCGGTGAGACTCCCATTCGGATTGACCAAGCCCTGGGCATCGGTAGGGTTCTGTGGTTTCGAGGCACCCGCGACGCAAGGCACGTTAATGTTATTGCCGCGGACGAGCTTATGGGCAGCGACGAAAAGATAACCGACGTTGACGGTGAGTCCCCTTCCAATGGTGCGGTCAACTTCCAAACTGGCTTGCTCGGAATAAGGGAGCCTGCCATTCCTCTGAATTCCGCCGGAGCCGACGCCGCAGGCACCAGCAGGCCCCTCGGCCGTCAAGGTGCAGGGACCGGTGAGACTCACGGCATTGTATGGAGCGCCCGCCAGGATACTCGTTGCCGTCAGAGCTGCGAGGCTTATGGTTCCACCCGGCAGGCCAGCGCATTGCGGACCGCATGGGATTGCCGGCGTGCCGGGGTATCCTGGCTGTGCGGAAAGCTGCCAGCCGCCATTCGCGGCGCCCTTCTGGATCATAGGAATAACGACGGTGGGAGTTGCGGCGGTGCAATTGGGGTCTGCACTGGGGGGATTGCAGAAGTACCCTGGGATCGTCTTCTGATTGCCCGTAGTGAAAAAGAAAGTCATGTTGTTGCGATCGGTGAAGATCCCGAAGCCGGAGCGGATGACGGTTTTGCTGTCCGGGGAGTAGGCAAACCCGATACGAGGCTGAAAAGCGGTGTAATCCGAATTGATAAAAGCCCCCAAACCGGATTCGAAATCCCACCGGAGACCGTAGTTGAGAGTGAACTTCGGAGTCAAGCGCCACTGGTCCTGGGCAAAAATGCCCCAGTAACCGTGATTCAAATTGAAGGCAAAATTCGAATACATGTTCGTCGGAAAGGCACTGGGCCATCCGCCATTGAACCCCGCACCGGTAGCTGCTGGTGGGACGTAACCGTTTACAAAACCGGTCCTGGGCAGGCTGACGCCCCAATAAAGAAACGACACGCCGTCAGCGGGGGCATCCAGGGGGCAGCCATTGGCGGGAACGGGAATGGTACCGTAGGTGCCGGTGGTGAAACCCTCGACGGTGTTGGCGAAGGTGTACATGCAATCGAGATTCGGAAACAAAATGCGCTCGGGCTCAAATCCGGGGTAATTGTTGTGATCCCAAACGTAGTTGCCATCAAACCCGAATTTCGCGACGTGGTTGCCTTTCACCCAAGCCACCGAATCCCCAACCTGGAAGCGGCTCTCATAGGTCGCGTCATAGGTTCCGAAATTGTGTCCAAATTCCAAATCGTTCACGACGCTGAGGTCGGGTTGGCCCGTGGCGCCCGGAAAATTGTAGTGCCTCCTGGCCCACTGCATGAGGAAGTTATTGACCAGGTTCGGCTTGATGGTGGTGGCGAAGGTGCCGACCAGCGATTGATCGCGAACGAACAGGTTTCGTCCGCCACTAGGCGTGCCAATGCCGCCACCATCGAGCGTTTGGCCCACTAGCTCATTCAAGTCGCGGCCATCTTCAATGTTGTAGAGCACGGACAAGTGGTTATTGGGATTGAATTGATTGTCAAGCTTGGCAAAGCCGTAGTCGTTGTTGTTGGTCTTGAGAGTAGTGTTGAGACCGGCGAAGCCGGGGAGGTTACCTTCGGGCGCGAGACCCAAATATGCCTTGGCCTGGTCGATCACGGCTATGTTGTTCACCAGATCGGGCGCGTAGGTGGGAGACTCACCTTGGCGCTTGCCTTCGTAATTCACGAAGAAAAAGGTCTTGTCCTTGCGAATTGGGCCGCCGATGGTGCCGCCGAACTGGTTCTGGCGCAACACATCCGGTAGCGGCGGGGGCTGGAGGAGCGAGCGCGCGTCGGTGGCATTATTTTGCAAATAGTCATACGCCGACCCATGAAAATCGTTCCCCCCGGATTTGGTGACGATGTTGACGATTCCGCCGAGGGCGCGGCCGTATTCCGCGCCGAAGCTGTTGTTGACGACGCGGAATTCCTGCACCGATTCCTGAGGCGGGGTGGAGCGCTGTACGCCGGTGAGCACGTTGATGAATTCCGCGCCGTCCACGGTGATCTGGTTATTGAACGAGCGCATTCCGCCGAAGGAAATCTGTGTGGCCTCATATTCGGTGAAGGTGCTGCCCAGGCTGGTGCGGCTGGAGGACACTCCAGGAGTCAGCAGGGCGAAGTCGGTGAATTGACGATTGCTGATGGGCAAATCTTCAATTTGTTGAGTGCCTATGACCTGGCTGATTTCGGTCTTGGTGGGCTCGATGGGCGGGACTTCGGTGGTAACTACCACGTGCTCGCTCTGCGTGGCGACTTTGAGAGAAATATCGACGGTGGCAGTCTGTCCCACGGTTAGCTCGATTCCTTTGTGAACAGTGGTGGCGAAACCGGGGTAGGTGACGGTCAGATCATAGTGCCCGGGTGGCAAATTGGGGATTACGTAAAATCCGGAGTCGTTGGAGGTTGTGCGATAGACCCGGTTGGTGGCGCTGTCAAGCAGGGCGAGAGCGGCGTTCTTTACCGCGCCGCCGCTTTCGTCCCGGACCGAGCCGTTCAATTGGGCGACGGAGATTTGCGAAAATGCGGGGCCGGTGCAAGCGAAGAGAAGAGCGATAACAAGGACCGAGAGCAGCGCCGGACGTGCGCGCATGGTTCCCCCTTGAGCGGACAGGGATTTGTAAGGCGGATGGTCCGCATCCACACCCTTTATGGGCAGAATGTCTAACGCCGGAGGCTAGGTTTGTCAAGCCTTTAATCGAGCGCTTGTGCGAATATCGCGCAGAGCGCACAAAAACGCCACCTTGACTTGCGGGGCGCGAAGCAGTATCGAAGCGGCTGCGGGGGATTGTCCGCGAGCGTATGGTTTGGTTGCGGGAGAAACGGTGAACGCAGAAAAATGTGCGTGGCGGGCTGGGGCATTCACTTTGCTGGCGATTGCGCTCGGTGTGGTCGCGGCTATTTGCGCGGGTTGCGGCAAGGCTGGCTCGCGCGGCGCCGGCGATCACAATTCCGGAGCTGGCGCGAAGGGGCCGTTGAACGAATCGCGTTTGCTGCGTGCGGATCGCGAGCCGGAAAACTGGATGCTGCACGGGCGCACCTACAACGAGCAGCGCTTCAGTCCGTTGAAACTGCTGAACGACAAAAACGTCGGCCAGCTGGGACTGACATGGTTTTACGATCTGGATACGCGGCGCGGGCAGGAGGCGACGCCGATCGTGGTGGACGGGGTGATGTACTTCACGACGGCGTGGAGCAAAGTTTTCGCTCTGAATGCGGCGACGGGCGCGCCACTGTGGGCTTACGACCCGAAAGTAATTCCGGAGTGGGCGGTGAATGCTTGTTGCGACGTGGTGAATCGCGGCGTGGCGGTGTGGGGCGACAAAGTATTTCTTGGGACGCTGGATGGACGGCTGGTGGCGCTAGATGCATCGACGGGCAAGCGGGTGTGGGAAAAGCTGACGATTGACCGCAAGTTTCGATACACGATCACCGGAGCGCCGCGCGTGGTGAAAGGCAAAGTGATTATCGGGAACGGCGGCGCGGAGATGGGGGTGCGCGGTTACGTTTCGGCGTATGACGCGGAAACGGGCGAGATGGCGTGGCGGTTCTACACGGTGCCGGGCGATCCCGCGAAACCATTCGAGAATCCGATTCTGGCGAAGGCGGCGAAAACCTGGACAGGAGCGTGGTGGAAATACGGCGGCGGCGGAACCGTGTGGGATTCGATTGTGTACGATCCGGAGCTGGATCTGCTTTTGATTGGAGTGGGCAATGGCGGGCCGTGGAATCCGCGAATTCGCAGCCCGCACGGCGGCGATAATTTATTCACGTGCTCGATTGTGGCGCTGCGGCCAGAGACCGGCGAGTACGTGTGGCACTATCAGGAAAATCCGGACGAGGCCTGGGATTACGATTCCGATGAGCAGATGATCTTGGCTGATTTGACCATCGAAGGAAAGCCGCGAAAAGTTTTACTGCACGCGCCGAAGAACGGAATTTTTTATTTGCTGGACCGCGCGACGGGCGCGTTGATTTCTGCCGCGCCTTATACCCACATTACATGGGCCAGCGGAGTGGACATGAAAACCGGTCGGCCTCTGGAAACGGCGCTCGCGCGTTATCCGGGACGCGATCCGCAAGTGATTATTCCCGGGCCTTTGGGCGCGCATAGCTGGCAGCCGATGGCTTTTAGTCCGGTGACTGGATTGGTTTACATTCCGATTCAGGATGCGGGATTCTCGTACAAGTCCGACGCGGATTTTCACGCGAAAAATCTTGCGTTTGATACAGGGACCGACTTCGTGGCCGCGGGAATGCCGCAGGACCCGGCGATTCAGCAAGCAATCATGAGCAGCGTGCGCGGGCGGCTAGTTGCTTGGGACCCGCTTCAACAGAAGCAGGCGTGGGATGTGGATCGTCCGGAAGCGTGGAATGGCGGAGTGGTTGCGACGGCGGGCAATCTGGTGTTCGAGGGGACGGCGAAGGGAAATTTTGAAGCGTATCGCGCAGATACGGGCGGGAAGGTGTGGTCTTACGCGATACAGACGGGCGCGATTGCGGGACCGATTACTTACATGGTGAATGGCGAGCAGTACGTGGCTATTTTGGCGGGGTGGGGCGGAGTCTTTCCTTTGGCCGCTGGTGAACCGGCTTTGAAATCGGGCCGCGTGCGAAATGTGTCGCGCATGTTGGCGTTCAAGCTGGGTGGGAAGGCGGTTTTGCCGGCGTTGCCGGAGATGGAACCGGAAGTCTTACATCCTCCGGTGGCGACGGCGGATGCGGCTACGGTGCATCGGGGCGAGAAGATGTATCAGAGATTCTGCGGAAATTGTCATGGGGATGTGGCGGTGAGTGGAGGGGTTTTGCCGGACCTGCGTTATTCAAGCACCTTGACGAATGATCAGTGGTTCAGCGTCGTGCTGGGTGGACTGTTGCGGGAGAATGGGATGGTTTCTTTTGCGAAAGAGATTTCGCGTGGGGATGCGGCGGCAATTCGTGCTTATGTGATTTTTCGCGCGAATCAGAGTTTGAAGGATGCCGCAAGTGGCCAAGGACGCAGGCGCGGGTCTAATCCGTGATGTTCGGTAGCGGTTAGTGGACCGCGCGATCGGAGCCGGACCAGTAGGGTTTGCGGAGTTGTTTGCGGTCAATTTTGCCTGCGGGAGTTTTGGCGATCTCGGCGACGAATTCCACTGATTTGGGGGATTTCACGCCGCCGAGTTTTATTTTGCAGTGGTCGAGGATTTCCGGTTCTGTGAGCGATTGGCCTGCGCGCAGAACTACGAGCGCTTTCACGGCTTCGCCCCATTTCGGGTGCGGGACGCCGATCACCGCGCATTCGTGCACTTGCGGCAAAGCCATGATGGCTGCTTCGACTTCCGCGGAATAGACGTTGAAGCCGCCGGAAATGATCATGTCCTTCTGGCGATCTACGATATAGAAAAAGCCGTCTGCATCGCGGTAGCCGATGTCGCCAGTGTGATGCCAGCCGTACGCGCGAATTTCGGCGGTGGCTTCCGGCATTCCGTAATATCCCGGGGAGACGAGCGAACCGCGGGCGACGATTTCGCCGGGCTGGCCGGGAGGCAGGAGTTGGCCGCGGTCGTCCATGATTGCGAGGCGCACGGCGGAGGTGGGTTTGCCGCAACTGCGCAGGCGTTCGGGATGATCTCCGGCGGCCGCGGCTGCGACGGTTTTCTGATCGAGGAAGGTGAGCAACATGGGAGCTTCGGTCTGGCCGTAACTTTGGCAGAGGCACGGGCCGAAAATTTCGACGCCTTGTTTTAGTTTGTCGGGCGAGACGGGCGAGGCGGCGAGTAGGAATACGCGCAGGCTGGAGTAATCGAATTTGCGGACATCGGGATGCGCGAGGAGGCCGTAGAACGCGGTGGGCGGAAGAAATAAATGCGTGACGCGGTAGCGTTCGATGTTGCGCGCGACTTCGAGCGCGTCGAAACCGGGCATGATCACGTTTGTGGCGCCCAGAGGGAACATTGTGAAGGCCACTACGCCAGCGGCGTGCGAAAGCGGCGCGACGCTGAGGCAGACGGGATCGCAGGCTTCACTGCGCCAGTAGTGCGAAGCCATTTCCGTCATGGTGCCCCAGGAGAGGCTGGTGACGCGCACGCCTTTGGCTGGTCCGGTGGTGCCGCCGGTGGGAACGAGCCCTACGAGACGATCGGGATTGCCGCGGGCGTCGGCCCATTCGATATCTGGTGAGGTGGGATCACCGGCGTTGGCGTCGGCAGCGCGCTGCAGGAACTTTTCGAGTGAGGAATTATTTCCGTCTTCGTCGTCAATGCAGATCAGGTGAGTGAGTGTGGGGACGCGCGCTTGCAGCTCGGGGACGCGGTCGCGGTAGCTGCTGTGATAGAAGAGCCAGGAAGTTTTCACGTAATTGAGATATTCGACGTTGGCGTCGGGCGCGTTGCGATAATTGATGGGCACCCAGACGGCTCCGGCGCGCATCAGGCCGAGCATGCAAAGGAGGACGCGCGCGTCGTTGCTGGAATAGATTGCGACGGGCTGCTCGCCGCGCAGGCCGGCGGCCCACATGGCGCGGGCGATTTGCTGGCTGGCGTTGCGCACATCGGCATACGAATAACGATTGCCGCCGTCGATGATGGCGATGCGATCGGGGGCTCTCTCGGCTTGCTTGTCGAAATAATCTATCGCTCGCATGGTTGCGTTACGCTAGTGGAGCAGTTCGGCGGCGGGCTGCGGATGCGCGACGCCGGCTCTGACGTTGGCGGTTTCTTTCAGGAACAGCGCGACCAGGAATAGAAGGCCGGCTCCTCCTGCGGACATAAGCAGCGTGATCCCGAGGCCGTGTTTTTCTGCCAGCGCGCCGCCAAGGGTGGGTGCGATCGTCGCGCCGAAAACTTCGCCGACAAGCGTGGCGAGACCGATGGATGTGGCGGCGAATTGCGGGGGCACACTTTCGGTGGGAATTAGCACCATCGTTAGAGTGGGCATGCCCTGCCCCGCGTTGGTGAGAAATAAAATCGCAGCAAGGATCCACGGGTAGGCATACAGCGGCTGGATCAAGAGCACGAGCGGGACCAGAGCGGACATCGCGGCCATGGCGAGCAGGACGGGCTTGCGTCCCAGGCGATCGGACAGCGCGGGAAGCATAAAGCCGAGGATGAAGCTGCCCAGGCCTGTCGCGCCAAGCAAAAATCCGGCGGTGGTCGGCGTCTGATATGCGACTTCGGTGATGTACAGCGGCGCGAAGACGTTGGACAAAAAAAGCCAAGAGATGAAACCTGCAGCGCCGATGCAGCAGAGCCACACGTTGCGATAGCGCAAGATGGTGAAGTAATCGCGGATTCTGGGCTGGTGGAGGCGCTCGCCGTCCGCGCCGGATTTTTTCAGCGGCTCCTTCACGAATTTCCACATCAGCAGGCCCATCAAAATTCCGGGCACACCGCAAACGAAAAAGGCCCAGCGCCAGCCGAAGCGCGTGGCTACCTGCGTCGTGAGGATTGGCGCGACGGCCAGACCAACGAGTGCGCCGGCGCTGACGACGATGCCGATGTTGCGTCCGCGACGGCTCGGCGTGGACGATTCTTCGATTAGCGCGGTTATGATGGACCAGCAGGGGCCTTCAGCGATGCCCATCAGAGCGCGTACCAGGAGAAGTTGGTGAAAAGTGTGCGCGACGCCGGAAAGCCAGGACAAAAACGAGAAGGCGAAGGCCGCGGGAATGAGGATTTTGCGGCGGCCGAAGCGATCGGAGAGCGCGCCGAAAAATAAAGTGGAAACGGCCCAGGTGATGGCAAGGACCGAGGCCAGCATGCCGACTTGTTCGTGCGTGAGATGGAATTCCGGAGCGATGTACGGCGCGAGGTAGAGCTGCGACATGCGATCGAGGAAGACCGTGCCCCAGGAAAAGAACAGGATGGCTATGAGAGTGTTTTCGTAGCGCCGCGAGTAATCTTTAGTATCCATGTTCATTTCTTGCCTGCGTCAGCTGCCATCATCAGCGCAACAACATGCAAAGTTCTTGCGCGGCGGCGCGCAAGTGCGGCAGGAAATTGTTGAGCATCTCCTGATTAGAGACGCGCTGGGCGTGTGCGCCGACGTTGACCGCGGCGACTACCTGGCCGCTCGGACTTTGAATGGGCACGGCCATGGAGCGGAGGCCGAGTTCGAGTTCCTGATCTACGATGGCGTAGCCGTTGCGCAGGACCGTGCGCAGGACCGGACGGAGTTTATCGGCGGTGATGATGGTGCGATCGGTGTAGCGCGTGAATTGAATGCGCGCGAGAAAAGATTCGAGCTCGTCGGGAGGCAAATGCGCGAGGAGCACGCGGCCCATGGAGGTGCAGAAGGCCGGCAAGCGGCTGCCGACGCCGAGGTCAATGGCCATGATGCGCGTGACGTTGGCGCGCGCGACGTAAACGATATCGAGGCCATCGAGAGTGGCGATGGAGCAGGACTCGTGCAACATGCGGCTGAAGCGTTCGAGGATGGGATGCGCGGCCGTCGCGAGCGGCACGGAGGAAATATAGGAATGGCCGAGCGCCAGGACGCGCGGCTGCAGAAAAAAGTGGCGATTGTCGTCCGAGCCGGCGAAGCCGAGTTTCGCTAGGGTGTAGAGGCAGCGGCGAACGGCGGCGCGCGAAAATCCGGTTTTGTTGCTCACTTGCGAAATGGTGAGCTGGCGCTTTTTTTGGGAGAAGGCCTGGATCACCGCGAGGCCGCGAGCGAGCGAGGTCATGAAATCGGGATCGCCGGTGAGCACGTCAATTTGCTCGGAGGGAGTTGGTGGCGGGGCGGGGGAATTTGCCGGTAATTGCGATTGGGACGTCGCGGCACGATTGGCGCCTTTGGCGGGTTTTGAGCGTTTGACGGATTTGTGAGTACTGGGGCGGGGCATCGAAGCTCTCCTGCACTGTGCCTGGAAACGGCGCAGGATACACGAATTGGGCGATAGGCGCACGCTATTTCGATAATCGGCCTTGACAAGAGCAAGGGCGCCTGCCTAAATTCGCCAAGGCAATTCGCAAGCCAGGGATCCGAACCACGCAAACTTCGGGGAGAGACGGTGGCGACCCTCGTATCACTGCGCGAAGCGGCGGCGGAGTTGCTGCACGACGGCGATTCCGTGGCGCTAGAAGGATTCACCCACCTGATCCCTTTCGCCGCGGGACACGAGCTGATTCGCCAGCGCCGCCGCGGACTCACGCTGATTCGCATGACCCCGGATCTAATTTACGACCAGATGATCGGCATGGGGTGCGCTTCGCGCTTGATTTTTTCGTGGGGCGGAAATCCGGGCGTTGGTTCCCTGCACCGCTTTCGCGACGCGATACAGACGGGCTGGCCGGCGCCGCTCGCGATTGAAGAACACAGCCATGCGGACATGGCCGCGCGTTATCAAGCGGGAGCTTCGGGGCTGCCGTTTGCGGTGATGCGCGGGTATGTCGGCTCGGATTTGCCGAAGCACAATAAAAAAATCAAATCGATCGAGTGCCCGTTCACCGGAGAAATTTTGACGGCGACTCCGGCGTTGCGTCCGGATGTGACGATTTTGCACGCGCAGAAAGCCGACCGCAAAGGCAACGTGTTGATTTACGGAATTATTGGGATACAGAAGGAAGCGGCGCTGGCCGCGAAAAAGGTGATCGTGACGGTGGAAGAGATTGTGGACGAGCTGAACGCGCCGTTGAACGCTTGTGTCCTGCCTTCTTGGGTGGTTTCGTGCGTTTGCGTGGTGCCGGGCGGGGCGCGTCCTTCTTACGCGCACGGATATTACAAGCGCGACAACGCTTTTTGCATGGCGTGGGATGGAATTTCGCGCGAGCGCGAAACTTTTCGGGCGTGGATGGAGCGGCACGTGATGCGCACCGCCGATTTTGCGGAATACCGCCGCAGCAGCGAGGCGGAAGCGAAGGTGAGCAGCCATCGCTGAGCTGGAATATTCGCCGGGCGAGATCATGACGATTGCCGCAGCGAGGCGGTTGCGGAATGGCAGCGTGTGCTTTGTGGGCATTGGGCCGCCGAGCGCAGCGGCCAATCTGGCGCGGTTGACGCACGCGCCGGATGTGGTACTGATCTACGAGTCCGGGACGATCGGCGCGAAGCCGCACGTATTGCCGCTTTCGATTGGGGACGGCGAGCTGGCGGACACGGCGGACACGGTAGTATCCGTGCCGGAAATTTTTCGTTACTGGCTGCAGGGCGGGCGCGTGGACGTGGGTTTTCTAGGCGCGGCGCAGATTGACAAGTTCGGTAACATCAATACCACGGTGATTGGCGGGAGTTACGAAGCGCCGCAAGTGCGACTGCCTGGGGCGGGAGGAGCACCGGAAATTGTCACGGCGGCTAAGGAAGTGGCGATTTTGCTGAAGCAGACTAAGCGCACGTTTGTGGAGCGCCTGGATTTCGTAACTTCTTCGGGATATTTCGAGCGGCGTGGGGGAAACGGCGGCGCGAAAGTGCGCGGGCGCGGAGCTACAACGGTGATTTCGGATTTGGGCGTGCTGGTTTCGGATCCTGCGACGAATGAATTGGTGCTGGCGGCGGTGCATCCCGGAGTTTCCGCCGAGCAAGTGAGAAACGCTACCGGGTGGGAATTACGCGCAGCGGAGAATTTGGAAATTACGCCTAAGCCGAGTGCGAGCGAGCTGGCCGCTCTGCGCGATTTGCATGCGCGGACGGCTGCGGCACATGGTGGCGCTGCGGGTGCGGAGTGAACGGGTGCGCTTCTTTCGTGCGCGATGTATCGTGAAGATGAGGGAAATCGGATGATCAAATTACGCGGATACCGGCGCGCGCTTGCGGGAACGCAGCCGGAATATTTGCATCCGACTTACGTGTCGTCATTGAAGCGCGCGCCTTCGCAGCCGCTGGTTTACTTG
>Ga0209655_10000184_pt1 | contig 23218 bp, 28 predicted proteins | sample BogFormECP03_OM2_FD_188236 | JGI IMG/M metagenome (GOLD analysis project Ga0209655, IMG submission 188236) | Bog forest soil microbial communities from Calvert Island, British Columbia, Canada - ECP03_OM2 (SPAdes) (version 2) | ecosystem: Environmental > Aquatic > Freshwater > Wetlands > Bog ...
AAGAAAACTGGGCATCCCAACTGTTTCGGACCGAATCGCGCAACAGGTAGTGAAGTCGAGACTGGAACCAGAGGTGGATCGATTGTTTCATGCAGACTCCGTCGGATATCGACCGGGGAAGTCGGCGTTGGATGCAGTTGGCAGAGCGCGAGAAAGATGCTGGCGCTATGACTGGGTCTTAGACCTGGACATCAAAGGTTTCTTCGACAACATCGACCACAATCTACTGATGCGGGCGGTAAAGAAACACGCCAAGGATCGGTGGAGCATTCTCTATATCGAGCGTTGACTGGAAGCGCCGATGCAGGAAGAGGATGGCCGGTTGGTCCCACGGGAGAGAGGCACTCCGCAAGGTGGAGTGGCCAGCCCTCTGTTAGCCAATCTGTTTCTGCACTATGCATCCGATCGAGCGAATTACCCTCAGGTAGTATTCGAGAGATTCGCTGACGACGTCATTGTGCATTGCAGAACGGCAGGGGAAGCTGTGGCGATGAGGAAAGCCATAGCTGAACGTTTACAAAATTGCTGGCTGGAACTTCATCCGGAGAAGACAAAGATCGTCTATTGCAAGGATGAGGATCGGCGAAGGACATACCTGCACGAGAAGTTTGATTTTCTGGGCTACACGTTTCGAGCCCGGAGTTCAATGACTCGCACGGGAAAGCACTTCGTCAACTTCAGTCCGGCGATTTCTGTGAAAGCGGCACAGGCCATTCGAACAGAAGTTCGTAGCTGGAAACTGCCACAACGCAGCGAAAAGGCGATCAAAGATCTGTCTCGGATGTCAGTCCTATCGTTCGCGGCTGGCTCCAATACTACGGGCGGTATTACCGCTCGGCGCTCTATTCGCCGATGCGCCAACTCGATCGCGATTTGACCCTTTGGGCTACCCACAAATACAAGAAGCTGCGCAGACATCTACGCAGAGCGAGCCACTGGCTTGCGCGCATCAGAAAGCGCACTCCGGGACTTTTCGCTCACTGGCAGATGAGTGTGCGGCAAGGCTCCGTGATGGGAGCCGTATGAGTTGAGAGACTCACGTACGGTTCTACGAGAACCTCGGGGTGTGACTCCCCGGGGCTACCCACCCGTCCAAGTGAATCAGCAGAACGAAAATCGACTGCGGAATCACCACTGTCGCAACGAGAAATTGTAGCTGTGAGATTCGACACGGCCTGTCCAGACCTTGTATTGGGCGGCCTCGGGAGTTTGAGTTGCCTCGTAAATCGCCTTTAGCGTTATGGGCATCTCGTCGGTCATGGGAGGCGCCGGGTACCCCGCACACAAAGGCGGCAATGTTTCTCAGCGTGCAAAATCAAAGCACTCATTTGGCAAGATCGGAAAGGGCACAAGTTAACTCGTGCAGCACAGCCAACGCAGACAACCCGCGCCTCAGCGCCTGTGGTCCGCGCAAAACGGCTTCGGCTGCGGGCAAACCGCAAGCGTTCGCTGTCACGACGCAGACGAAGCCTTTCCGGCAAAGATCCCGGAAAAGTACTGGCGATAGTGGAAGAACAACACCAACCAGAACACCGCCACGATCAGCGCGCCCCCGATGCCTTCGTGATTGAGCAGCAGATGGTAGAGCAAAATATTTACGATTACCGGCCCAAGAATCGTCAGCGCCAGCGGAACATAGCGATTGATCAACAGCAGCGCGCCCCCGACCGCCTGCACTGCGCCGATCGCGAACCCATAGTGCGACTGGAATAGAGCCTGAACAAACTGTCCGGCGAGGCCGCCGGGTAGAGGGCCCTTGAGGAATTTCAGAAAGGCCTTCAGGCCGAAGACGAGAAACACCCGCCCGAGCAGCAATCTCACAATCAGCACCACGATTTTCATGCGAACGTCTCCGGTAAAGTTTAGGTCGCCCTAGGCTCAGCAGAAGCGCGCCAGCCCCACGGGCGAAAACGCCAGTTCTGCTCAGTGCCAGCAGAGCCTTGCAGAATTCTCTCTCACTGTTTCAAGTAACGAAGCGCAACACATCCTGATTCAAAAATCTTTGACTCCACAAGTTTCAATTGCAATTTCTCACGCAAGCTGACGCCCTCCATCAACCGTCTTCCTTCTCCGGCAAGGATTGGTACAACGACAAAACGGTATTCATCCACCAGCCCTAGCTCGATCAGTTGGGAAGGAAGACTTACGCCGCCGACCAGAATGTTCTTGCCTGGTTCCTGTTTCAATTTAAGTATTTCGTCGTGAAGGTTCGTACGAACAATTCTGGTATTTCTATCTTCAGCGCTGTCTAATGATCGTGAAAAAACAATTTTGTCGGTGGAGTCAAAGGCCTGAGCAAATTCGTTCTCTGCTTTTGTCTCAGACTGGTTTTTTGCGATTTCAGGCCAATACGGAACCATCAATTGATAGGTTTTGCGCCCATAAACGAGTACGTCAACATCTCGGATGAGCTGCGTATAGTAGTCAAGTAGTTTTTCATCAGCAATTGTTTTGGTGTGGTCGCAGCAGCCATCTATGGTGATGCTCAATGCGAAGATTAGCTTTCTCATTGATTGTCCTGACCTCCTTTAGGTTCCAGTGCTTGTGAGTTAAAAGTATGGCGACCACCGATTCACAGGATCCCCCTCACGTCGATCAGCCACAGCCGGCGTAGCGGAGAACGATCGCACCTCGCCGAGCATCGAGTAGACCAATGACATTTGTTCATCTTCGGCGGCGCGTCCCATCACCGTCGTGAGCCTGAACGCCAGGAAACTATCCGGTGGGAACACCACGATCTCCGTGATCAAGCGGTCCTCGATTCGAAGAACATCTGCCGCCATGGCCCGCCAGGTGGAATCGCCGGGCCGGCGCAAGTAAGCTGCGACCGTCGGCTGCAGGTCGGCGTGGGTCACAACGCAACGGACGCGACCAAATCGTTCGGAGCCGAATCCCTCTTCGATCGACAGCTTGAACATCGCTGCACGGCCTTCGGTTGTGCCGAAATCGGGCGGCATGCAGAAAGTCGCGTCCGCGCGGGACAGACGGGAAACTCACCGAGTTTCCATTCGCCGAACACTTGGGGAACGTTTACTTTCTTCGATTCATACTTTCTTCGCACTATGTGATTATTTCCCGGTGTTGTCTTTCGTTGTTCTGCCGCGAACTCTACCTAAGTTTCGGCTGTTCCGCTAACGGGAAAGTGGCGAACTATGTCGGAAAAGGGTCAATCTCGTAAATCCATGTTCTCGGTGCAGAATATGGAAGAACTGGGGCGTCTCTACGAGAGCGATACGCCTGTGCTGGCATATGACTTCAAGAGGCGGATGGTCGAGGGCTGGACGCCAGAGCACAGTCACCACCGCGGGCAACTCGTCGCACTGACGCAAGGGTTGCTGATCGTGGAAACAGAAAACGAACGATGGCTGTTTCCCTCCCAGCGTTGCGCATGGACTCCACCAAATTGTAAGCACGCGGCGCGTTCTGTCGGAGGCGCTGCTGGCTCGATGGTCGACTTGTCTCCGGAGATGTGCCGCGGACTACCCAAGGCGCCCTGTGTGTTCAACACGTCGTAGCTGTTGTTCGCCATCGTTCATCGCATGGTCGGTTGGGACCTGCGCCAACCGCTCGACGCGGCGAAGGAGCACTTAATCGCAACGCTTCGTGATGAGATTCGACAGCCTGACCGGCAGTCCTTGCGTTTGACCATACCCAGAGAAGAAAGACTGGCCAGAGTTGCGGACGCTCTGCTGGATGATGTTGGGGATGACCGCACGCTGGACGACTGGGCAGATGTTGCCGGAATGGCCCGCCGTACTTTCATGCGTGCGTTTTCGGCTCAGGCAGGCATGTCATTTGGACGTTGGCGACAGCAGGCGCGGTTGTTTGCTGCCCTTGAGCTGCTGGCACAAAGCAAATCTGTCACGGAGGTCGCTATCGCAGTCGGTTACGACAGTGTAAGTGCCTTCATTGAAATGTTTCGGACGATGCTCGGAACCACACCACAAAGATACTTTCGAGGCAAGTGTTCGTAGCCACGCGGTAGAGCCATGGGCGCACCGGCGCGCCTTCCTTGACGCTGTCGCGATACCGCCAGGCACGAAGCAACGTCTCCTGCACAGCGTCCTCGGCGTCCGGCAAGGAGCCGAGCATGCGATAACAGTGGACCAGCAGTTCGCGGCGATGCCGTTCGACATTGCTGCCGAACTCGTTCACTGTGTACCTCCGTTCCAGCGACGCCGACGGATCGACGTCGATCCTTACTTGTAATACCGGAGCGGGGTCAAAAACTCATCGCGCAGCAGCTAATCAGCAACTTCCGTTAGAAAGCGCAGGCCTATTCAATGCGCCGGATTGCCGGCCCATCCTCGCTTCCCGGAGTTCGCGCGCCATGCTCCCGCAAAATCGCAGCAGCGCGATTCCCAGCTTGCTCCGTGGTCGCGCGGACGATCATCACCGCGCCGCCCTGCCTAACGTGGCTCGCGTAAAATTCCTGCTCGCCGATGTAGTTCGGCTGTTCCCCGGACACATCGCGCACGTCGCGTTTTTCCAACGCCCCGCCCGCGCCAAATAACCGCGCAATCCAGCCCTCATGCGGCTCGCCGGATTTCGCCGCAGGCTCGCCCGGCGTGTTCGCGGTGCGCGCGTCCTCGTCAATATCGCTGATCACTTCCACCTCTCCGCCCTTGATGCCCGCCTCCTCCAGATCCTCGACTGCATCCTCGGCATCTCCATAACTATCCAGAATTCCGACGATTACAAATTTCATGACTCGGCCCTCCCTAATCTGCGCCGCCTGCGTTTCCGGCGCGCTCGAATGTTCCCGTTCGTTGAAATAAATTATTTCGTCGTCACCGCCAGCGACTTCGAGAACAACCACGGAAATAATTCCGGCTTGTCATACGCCTTGTCCCACACAGCGTGCCCCATGCCGGGAAATTCTGTGTAGTGCAAGTCGCCGCCAATCACTTTCATCGCCGCGTACATCCGCTGCGACTCCGTCACCGGAACACTTTCGTCATCCGCGCCATGAAAAATCCACACAGGAGTGTTACCCACTTTCGCCGCCGCGTCCGCGTAGCTCTTGGGCTCGTCTGCCGGCGTCCATTTCACCAGCTCGGGATCATTTTTCAGCGCGCCCGCCGGCGGCCGAATCCCGCCGCAAATCACGATCAGCGCCGCGAACCGCCCCGGATATTTTCCCGCCAGGTACCAGCTGCCGTAGGCGCCCATCGAAAGTCCGGTCAAATATGTCCGCCGCACATCACCGTGGAATTCCTTGGTCGCTGCGTTCAGAGTAGCGATCGCCAGCTCATCCATCGGCGGCTGCAGCCACCAGATGCCCGGCCGACACTGCGGCATCACCACGATCGCCGGTATCGTGCCGCGGTTACTGCGAATCGCCGTGCCGATGCCCACGTCGGTTTGCTGCAACCCGTCTTCGCCGCGTTCGCCCGCGCCGTGCAGGAACAAAATGATCGGCCATTTCTGCCGCGGCGTCCAAGTGTCCGGAACGAACACCTGATACTTGTACGTCGCTCCTTGCACCGTAATCGTGCGGTCCAGAAAACCAGTTTCGTGACTTTTTGCGTGAGCCGGAACTGCAATCAGTAAACAGAACACCATAACCGCAAACACTCTTCGCGACGCTACAGGCACGAGTCCCTCCACCCCTGAAACTTTAGCACGAGATTTCTGCAATCGCCCGCGTCTGATAAGCTGCCAGCGCCATGCGTCCTCGCCAACCCGCAACCCCCGCCGCCACCCCGCCGTCTAACGCACTGATGGGACGCCGTCTGGAACTCGACGCCGCGCGCGGGCTGATGCTCGTATGGATCACCCTCACGCATTTGCCCACGGCCGCCAGCGCCTACGTCAACCAGCCGTTCGGCTTCGTCTCTGCCGCCGAAGGTTTCATTTTTCTCTCCGCGCTTTTCACCGGCAGAATTTATTTCCGCCTCGCGGAACACGACGGCTACCGCGCCATGACGCACAGGCTCTGGGCGCGCACCCTACGCCTATATTGTTACCACGCGCTCCTGCTGGCCTTTGCGTTCCTCGTCGCGGTGCCCATCGCTGAGCGCGGCAATCGTCCCGGCCTGCACAATCTTCTGGATTTTTATTTCATGGCCGGCCCCAAACGCTCCATCATCGAAGCCTTTCTGCTGATTTATCGCCCGCCGCTGCTGGATATTCTGCCGATGTACATCATCTTTCTGATTTTCACCTCCGCCGCGCTGCTCCTCGCGCGCAAACTCGGTTGGAAGCCGATCCTCTGGACCGGTTTCTCCCTGTGGGCCCTGGCACAATTCGGCCTGCGCGCCGATGCCTACAAGGTCGCGGCGAAAGTAATCCCCGCGCACATCCCTCTGAACGAAATGGGCGCGTTCGATCTGTGGGCCTGGCAATTCTTATGGATTGCAGGCGTGTGGCTCGGCGTGCGCTGGGCGCAAAATAATCTGCCAATCGAAAAATGGGCGAAGCGCGCTGTGATTCCCGCTGTAGTGATCGCCGCAGGTTGTTTTGTGCTGCGCCGCACCATCGAACACGGCCTGCAACTCGGCCCCAGTGAATTCCTCTTCGACAAATGGCACCTGGGTCCGATACGCCTCCTGGATTTCGCCGCGGTGGCCATGCTGCTCATCGTCACGCAATCGTTGTGGAAGTTCCTGGGGGTGAGGCCGCTAGTGTTGATGGGTCAATCGTCCCTGCAAGTATTTTGCGTGCACCTGCTGTGCTGCTTCGCCGGTCTGACGCTGCTAGGCAACGCATCCATAATCAGCGGCTGGCGCCAGGTTGAATTGCTGACCGCAACGTTCGCCGCCATGCTATTCACCGCGAAACTCTTCTCGAAGAGCGAAGCCAAGCACGAACGCAGACCAAAATCAGAAAGTTCTTCCGGCATCCCCACGCAAATCACCCAGACAACGTATTTGCTCTTGGACAAAAAATCTAAGGAAGCCGAACAACCTCGCTGAGAACGATCTCGCTCGCGCTCATGAAAGTTCGACCAGTCATTTCGCCGGATGCGCGTGTTGGCTCATCGCGCTCTCAATATCTTTAGGAGAATACGGCAACGCGGGATTCACAACTTCATGCCCCGCAACCGTAATCAGAAAAGTATCCGCAACGAAGAACGCCTGATTGCCCGCGGTCAACTGCGGCTCGTAACACAACACATTCCCAACCTGAAAAGTTTTCGGCGCGCCCTCCGCCATATCAATCCCCAGACCGTGCAAAGCATATCCCTTGCGCTTCAGAGCATCAGCAGCCGCATCCTTAGCCGTCGCCGTCTTCAATTCACCCTGATGCTGCGAAATGTACGCCAAAGCAGCCTTGAAAACATCCTGAGAACTCCCACCCGGCCGCAGCGCGTCCACGCCCGCCAAATACGCGCCCTTCAGAAGCTCCATCGTTTCGCGCTGCCCTTCATCAAACTGCCCCGAAACTGGAATCGTCCGGCCAAAATCCCCTTTGTACATCTGAAAATCGCAACCTAGATCCAACCGCACCACTTCGCCCGCCTGCATCTTGCGATCCAGATTGTGATAATCCTCGAACGGCTCGAACAAAGTATTTTTCAGCGTGTAAGGCCCCGAACGCACCCACGGCCACAGCGAAGGTCCGTCCGAGCCCGCGGCTAGACAAGCATCCAGCAGCGCGCCCCCCACCTGCCGCTGCATTTTTCCCGGACCAATCGCGCGCACCTCCGCCCAGAATCCCTCCGCCGTCACCGCAGCCGCCTGCCCCATCCGCGCAATTTCCGCCGGAGTTTTCACCGAGCGCACTTCATCCAGAATCCCGAACGCATTGTTTACTTCCAGGTCGGCCCAATGCTGGCGCAACATGTTCGTCCAAACCAAATTTGGGTTTTGCAGCGGGCCAAGCCCCGGAGGCGTCCCCATGCTGTCGTCGCCCGCCATCCAACCGGTCTGCCCGCCGCGGTCGGTGTACAAAATCAGTTTGGGATTATCCTTCCGCTGCGCTTCGATGAACGTGACGAACTGGTCTCACGCCACGACGTGATCAATTCCCAGTTCCTTTTCACTCGGCGCCCCCGGATCGAAAAACACCGCATCGAACCCGTGCAAATCCGCGCCCAAAGGAATTCGCGGCGGCACAAACAACCACGATTCTTTCTTCGTGCCGTCCAGCGCCAGAATCGCAGCGTGCGCGTTGGCCAAACCAGTGAAGTAATAAAAACTGGGATCCTGGTGAAACCCCGATTCGTCCCAGTGCTTCAAACCCCAAGCCGGGCGCAGCAAAATAATTCCATCAGGCACCTTCGCCAGCGCCGCTGCCCGCCGTGCTTGAAACTCCGGCGCATCAATAGCAGTAGCGCTCTGCCCGAACGCCGCCAAACCCCAGCACAAAAAACCCAGCACACACACCCGCAAAAAAGTTCTCATAAGCCGCTCCCCAAACGCCCCACACGCAGCTCGGCCCGTTGTAAATCCAAACCCGGAGAAAAAGCTCCTGCGCGATACCCCCGCCCTACTCATACCGCAACGCGACCATCGGATCCACGCGCACAGCCCGCCGCGCCGGCACATAGCACCCCAGCGCCGCCACAACAACCAAAAGCAAAGTCGCCGAAACATAGGCCCACGGATCCAAAGCCCCAGTATTTACCAAAAGCGTCGCAAGAAATCGCGAAAGCCCCGCCGCCAGCCCCACGCCAATCACCAACCCCGCCACCACCAGCTTCAATCCATACCCAGTCACCGTTCTGAAAATATTCTGTTTCTGCGCGCCCAACGCGATCCGCACCGCAATCTCATGTATCCGCTGATTCACCGCGTAAGAAATCACTCCGTACATCCCCACCACCGCCAGCAGCAAACTCAACGCACCCAGCGCCCCCGCAAAAGTCGCCGCGATGCGCATGAAGAAATATCCATTGCCACCCTCGAGCGATTCGCTCATCGGCATTATGTCGAAAACCGGCAGATTCGGATCCAGCGCATGAACCTGCGCCTGCACCTCCCGCGCCACGTCGCCCGCGGGCAAAGCACTGCGAATATGCAGCACCCGCACCGCAGAGTAGTTCTGCGTCAACGGAACGTAGTAATAAGGTCCTGGATCCTCGGCGATAAAAACTCCCTTGCTGTATTTCGCCACGCCCACCACTTCGATGTCCGGCGCGTCGTCCATTCCGCGCCGGAAATGATGCCCAATCGCGTCCTGCCCCGGCCAAAGCTTCGCAGCCAAATACTCGTTCACCACAGCCACCAGCTGAGTCGAAGTCTGGTCGCGCGCATCAATCGCCCGACCGCGAATAAGTTCAATCCCCATCGCGCGAAAATAATCCGCGTCCACCTTGTTGAAGCCCACCGTGGGCACCTGGCTCGCCGGCACGCCGTGCTGCGATTCATTCCACAAAGGATTGCGCCCGGCAGTGTAGTAGCCCATCGGCACCGAGTAAGCGAACGCCGCAGACTCCACCCCCGGCAAAGCGCGCACCTGGCTCCCCAGCTCGCGATAAAAATTCGTGCCGCGCTGCTCGTCGTACCCCAACTCGTGCACGTCCATCGTCAGATTCAGCAAATGCTCCGGCTTAAATCCCAAATCAGCCTTTTGCGCATGCTGCAAACTCCGCAAAAATAATCCCGCCATAATCAGCACCACCAGCGACCCCGCCGTCTGCGCCACCACCAAAATGCTGCGCACGCGATTGTGCGCGGCACCGCCCGTCACGCTGCGCCCGCTTTCGCGCAACGTGTCGTTTAAATCCACGCGCGTCGCCCGCCATGCCGGCACCAAACCAGCCAGCAACCCCGAAATCGCAGCCAGAGATCCGACAAACAAAAACATACGCCAGTCAAACGGCTGCGTAGTGCGCAAAGCCATATCGCCCGGCAGACGAATCCCCTCCACCCATTTCATCAGCCACAATCCAATCACCGCGCCGCCCACAGCGCCCAGCGCCGAAAGCAGCAGACTCTCCGTAAGCAATTGCCGAAACAAGCGCAGCCGTCCCGCACCCAAAGAAGCCCGCACCGCCATTTCCTTCGCGCGAATCGAAGCCCGCGAAAGCAGCAGGTTGGTCACATTCACGCACGTTACCAGCATCACCAATCCCACCAGCCCCATGAATACCGACGCAATCACCGGCCAGAAACTCGCCGACGCGGCTTCCGGCCGCGCCAGCCTTTCCGGAATCAAATCCATCTTCAATCCCGCATCAGTCTGCGGATATTCGCGCGCCAGATAGTTTGCAATCACCTGCAAAGAAGCGCTGGCCTGCGCCATCGAAACGCCCGGTTTCAAATGCGCCAGCACGCGCAACTGCCGCTGCGTGCGATCCGTAAGAATGTCCACCGACCCCGCGCTGCTCGCGAACATTCCGAGCGGCGCATAGACTTCCGAGTCCACAATATAAAACGTGCCGAAGAACGCTTTCGGCGCCACTCCAATAATCGTCACCGGCTGCCCATTCAAATTCACGCTCGTGCCCACCACCGCGGGATCCTCGTTGAACCGCCGCTTCCAGTACGCGTACCCCAGCACAATCACCGGATCAGCGCCCGCTGTCTGCCCTTCGCTCGGCAGAAAAAGGCGCCCCAGCGCCGGCTGTATCCCCAGCGCCGAAAAATAATTCCCCTGCGCAAATGTGACGAACACACGTTCGCTGCGCTCGCCGGTACTCAACCCCGCGAAATTCACCAGAAATGCCGTAATGTCCGAAGTCACTTCGCTGTGCGCTTCGAAATCCCGCAAATCCGCGTTCGAAACCTCATGCGGAAAGCTCGCCTTGGGATCCTCATAAGCCATCACGATCAACCGCCCCGGATCTTTTGCCGGCAGCGGCCTGAACAAAAATGAATTCACCACGCTGAATACCGCCGTGTTCGCCCCAATCCCCAGCGCCAACGTCAAAATCACCACTGCGCTGAACCCCGGATGCTTGACCAACATCCGCAGCGCCACCCGCACGTCCTGAACGATAGTCCCCATGTTGCCTCCAAAATGTTGGTCGAGAATGGAGCGAACGCAGCTAACGCAGGAAATGGCCTGGCCCATCCGGAGCATCTTCAGGTCCAAATTGGCCGCTACGCATGGCGCTGATCACACTTGAGTTATTTCAATCGTGAAGAATCATGCCCAACCGAAGATGTTCGCAGGTGGGACGCGTAGTCACGTGAATGGACACACCGCGAGCGCATTTACGAATGTGGTTGATGCTTAAATTTCGCTCTTTGCGGAATCAATAGCGCGCTGTCACCGCTTCCGCGCGCGCTACCGCGGATGACCTCCACCGCCGCTGCTCCCACCGCTCGAGCCACCGCTGGACCCGCCACCGCCCCCACCGCGCGACCCGCTCTCTCCTCCCGATCCTCCGTAACCGCCGCTCGACCGCCCCGCCGAGGACTCACGCCCTCCGTCGCCCGCCGTTCCGCCACCTCGATAACCGCCGCCATCGCCTCGGCTCGAACCGCTTCCGCCCGCAGAGTTCGAGAACCCTCCGCGCGAACTCAGACTCCCAACCACCACAGGCTTCGTCGTACGCCCACCGACCTCCGTGCCGGCGCGCATAAAAGTTCCTTTGCCGTAGTCATAAGTGATCTTCGCCTCATTTCGCTTTGCCTCAGACGTTTTGCCACTGGAACGCGCGCCGTCCGCCGCCAGATGCCCCTCAATTCTCGGCGGCTCCGCCTTGGCATACTCCGTATACGTTGGCTCACGAAACTCTTTCGGAGCAACAGCGAGCGGCTCAATTTTTTCCGTGGAATTGTAATTGATTCGTTCCAAACGCTCACCGCCGCCCACAGGCGCCACCGCGAAAATTCCGTGTTTCAGATTCACCGGCGGCTTGTCCTTCTGGTCTGCGGGATGTGCTGGCACAAATCCAGCCTGCTTGCCGACTCGCACCCAATGCACGGGATGGTGCGGCCTCTTGGGCCGAACGACAATGTGATAACGGTGATCGCGATATATCCACCGTGCGTATTGACAAACCGGCCAGCTCCATGTCTGAAGCAGATTCCACCGGTACGCTGCTGCGGAAAGCGTTGCCAGTTGTGCCGGCGTGTTCGCGATTGCTGTTCCGCCGTACCACGCCGGGAACGGGCATTCAGTCACCAGCGTACGGAATGAAACCGGCGTGGGCACGAACGGTACCCCACTCGCACCGCTCGTCTGCGCCGGCGCGGACTGCGCAACCACCTGCCCGCCCGAACTCTGCACCGACGACTCCTGCACTGACGACGCGTGCTCTGACGCCGCCTGCTTCATCGGCGCTTCCTGTATCGCTGCCGGCGGTGTCATCGCTTCCGCCGACGGTTCCCAACACATCCCATAAGGCGCGCAAGCAGAAAACGTTCCGCTCGCGTACATGTCCGTCAGTCCCGGTATCGGAGTCTTAAGCCCCGACGCCTTTAACGCCGCCTGCATTGCACTAGCTCGCGCCTGATAACGCACGGATACCCACTGGTCCCATTCATCCGGCGCATTGGATTCGCCGGCCTGAGCAATCCGTATCGGTTGGTCGCCCTCGTAGGTGAGTGTCTGTCCCTTTACCAGGTGCATTTTCGACGTGCCGTTCTGCGCAAAATCGAGCCCGGTGTCTGCCTGCGGCGTGAACGCCGCGCCGTCCAGGTAACTGTCAATCCGGGCGTAAGATTGTTCCGGATACTTCACTTGATATTGGCCCATTGGCAGGTCCACAGCGAAAAGCTCTTTGGGAATGGTTTGCACCGAAGTCGTCAGCGTTCCAGATACCAGTTCCACCTCGGTCGTCGGCGCGCCATTCGCTTCAGTCATGCGCTCGAACAGCAGCATGGAGTTCTCGGCCAGATAAATCATCGAGCCGCTTTCAAATTCGATTTCGGCCCGTCCGTCAGCGCCCGTCGCCAGCGCGAAGCCTTTCTCAATCGGCAGGTTCACGTCGGCCTGTTCCCACGGTTTCTTCAAATCTGGCCGCGCGCCGTCTCCGCGGTTAAATCGCACGTCGCCTTGCACGTAACTGACGCGCACCAGCTGCGGCTCGCTCTGTGCCGCCGCAGTTGCCGCCGCTGCGGCCACTGATGTGAAAAAAAACGCTGCGCAAATTGTCAGGAACAGCACTGCAAGGTGGCCGAAAGGCTTCATATGCACCCTCCGCGCAAAGCATTTCAGGTTCTGCCACGTATGACGGATGATACGCCGCGCGCGTTTCATCGCATTGGACGCACGATTCTCAGGAAATGCGCCGCCCCGTGTGTACCAGTACCCGCGAGCCTTCGGCGACAAACGCGGAATCGGGCGGACGCCGCAGGATTTCGCCGAATCCGTCGCCATCCAGCGCTCCACCGTCGCCCTCAAACCTCGCGTCCGTGCTCACCCACACGCGCCACGGCTCATGCGACACGCGATACTCGATCCTTTCGCTCGCGCTCTTTGCCGAATAACCCCAGTAATGTTCAGTGATGAAATTTTCAATCGTGCCTTCGGCTACGCGCCGGTTCGGCGTCCGCTCGCGCGCTCAACCAAAATCGCTTGCCGCGCCACTCCCACCGATATTCCGCCGAAATGTCAGCCGCATTCCGCTCGATGCGATGCGCCATCGGGCAAGCATCATGTTTTTCTCCGTACAGCCGCCGCGCCAACCCAGCGACAGCGGCACGAGGCACCAATTCGCGCACAAACACCACGCCCCGGCGCTCTTCGCCGCCCGGGCGCCGCCGGACATAAAAACGCAAATTCACTTCGTCGAAATTTCTGTGGAAGGGAACTGCCAGGAATCCGTAAAACTTGGTGCGCAGAAACTGAAATCCAACGACGCTTACAAACGTCCGGCCAGCAAACGCATCCGACTCAACTCCGCGCGGAACATACTGCCGCAAAATCTCCGGCTCAACTTCGTAGTTCAGCATCACCAGGTCGCGCCACTCCGCCGACAAGAAGACGCGGCGTTCCACCCTCAATACCCAACAGTGAACCGCTGGCCATGAAATTGAGGCTTTTCGATTTCATCCACCACAGCCACCGCGAAATCCTCCGCGGAAATGTAGCTCTTGCCCTTATCGTCCACCAGCAGCTGATCGGTCCCGGTGCGATGATGTCCCGTGCGCGTGCCCGGAGCGATCAACGCCGCCGGGCTTATCGCGGTCCAATCGAACTCCGCCATTCCCGCTTTGCGAAATACGTCCAGCGCCTCGCGATGCGCCAGCGCAATCCCTTTCCGCTCGGCAGGGAAGTCCGGCGCGTCCACTAGCTGCACACCGGGTTTCACTTCCAGGCTTCCCGCGCCGCTCACCACAATCAGCCGAATCGGCTCCACGCGCGTCAAAGCCTCGATCAACGAATGTGCCGCCTTCACCTCCAGATTCGCATCGCCCTTGCCCGGCCCGTACGCGCTTACCACCACGTCATGATCCACCGCCGCCGTTGCCACTGTCTCCGGCTTGAAAATATCGCCCGTGTGATAATCCAATTCCGCGCGATGCTCTCCGGTGCCAGACGTCTCACGCACCAGGCAAGTCACGTGATGTCCGCGATTGAGCGCTTCGTGCAGGATGCGCTGCCCGATCATTCCGCTCGACCCGATCAGCATTATTTTCTTCATGGAATCGTCCTCTACGCAGCCACAAGGCCTGTTCCAGTATATACGATTCTGGAAATAGCGAGTCGGTATATTCGCACGAGCTTCAATTCAAGCTCGAAGGTCGCCCCAGTACGGCCCATGATCGCTTCAAGGTCCACCCAACGATCGCCCGTCACGCAGAGGCGTAGAAATCCCCACCCCGCCGGCAGCGAACTGCGCGTTACGCCAGTCCCGCTTCCGCTTCGCTGACCGTCGCGTAGGTATCAAATAGCGGCGCGATACCCGTCAAATGCAGCACGTTGTGCACGCGATGATTCAACCCCACCAACGCCAGCTTCCGCCCCGTCTTGTGGCAGGAAACAAATGCGCGCACCAGCGCCCCCACCGCCATCGAATCCACCATCGGCACGTCGGTCAAATCCAGAATCAGCCGCGGCGCATCGGCCGCCGCCACCGCGTCCACAAAAATCGCCGACGCCCCCGATGTAAACGCGCCCTTCAACACCAAGATCTGCAGCCCAGCACTGCTGCTCGGCTGCGAAACCACGCGGAACGATTCAGACGACATGCCGCGCATTCTATTCCACATTCATCGTGCGAAGCAACGAACCTCCCGCGCGTTTGGCCCGAGCCATTCACGCACGCGCCCCCATCACGAACCACATCGATCAACAGTTGGAAACCATCAACTTTCCGTCTATATTGTCCCGGAAAATCCCTCGCATCCTGCTCCGGCAGAGCGTTGGGGAAAAAAGAGGGCGCATGAAATCACGAATCCCGCTGCTAACCATTCTCGGCCTCGCACTAGCGTTCGCCGCCGCAGCCGACACGCTTCGCCTCACCACCGGCCAGGTCATCTACGGCCAATTCGTCACCCGCACGCCGCAGGGAATTCAATTTACCGGGCCCGACGGAGTCACGAATGCCTATCCGCCCGGGCTAGTCGCTTCGCTCAGCTTCGGTCCCGTGCCGACCACACCGCCGCAGCCGCCACAAGCCCCGCAAATGGTCACTGTCCCGGCCGGCACTCTCGTGCTGGTCCAAACTACCGACGAGCTGGACACCAGCTACACTCAAACCGGCCAGGTATTTTCCGCGACGCTCGTCACAAATCTCGCCAATGGCCTCGTGGTCGCTAACATGGGCACGCCGGTCTATGGCCAAGTGACGCTCGCGAATTCCGCCGGCCGCGCCACCGGCCGCTCGAAGCTGGAACTCCAGCTAACGCAAATCGTCATCAGCGGCAATCCTTATCCCATCGTCACCAGTACCTATAGCACCGAAGGCAAAAGCTCCGGACGTCGCTCGGCGTTTCGCTTGTTCGGCGGCGCGGGATTAGGCGCCGCGATCGGAGCCATCGCAGGAAATGCAGGAATGGGCGCGGCCATCGGCGCAGTCGCCGGCGGCGTCGGCGCGGTCGTGCAAAAAGGCAATCAAGTTCAAATCCCGGCCGAAACGCAATTGCAATTTACGTTGCAGCAACCGGTGACGCTCCCAGCTCTGCCAAATTCATATTAACGGCCGGCCGGCGCAGACGCATTCGCGCTAGAGCAACAACGCGCGACACAAAAAAGCTTCGGAGGAACCGATGAGCATTCGATTCGCCGCACTCGCACTGGCGCTAGCAGCCGCCACCGGCCTCGCCGCGCAGCAAACTCCGGCGCAGGGAACTCAAGCTCCGGGAACTCACGTCCAGGATTCCGCGCGCAGCAGGGAACTTAACACCGATGCCTACACCCAACTCCTGCGCGCCGACCTCAGCGCAAAAAGCGAACAGATCGTCCGCGAAACCATGCAACTCAACGACCAGCAAGCCCCAATCTTCTGGCCCATTTATCGCCAATATCAAGCCGAACAATCCAAACTCACCACCGAGAAACTCGCCATCGTCACGGATTACGCCAACAACTTCTCCACCATGACCGACGAAAAAGCTGACCAACTCGCCCAGCAAGTCATGCAGCTCGACGAAAAACGCATGGCCCTCCGCGAAAAATATTACGCCACCATGAAGAAAGCCCTATCCCCCATCGTAGCCGCCCGCTTTTTTCAAGTCGAACACCAGCTCCAGCTGATAGTTGACCTTCAAATCGCCGCCAACCTCCCGATCATCGAGGAGAATAATTCCCAATAACCAACCGCACGCCGCGCCGCACGCAGCCATTTTTCGTGCCACAGCCCTGCCTGCCACAGGCACTCCTGGCCGTGCGCGCACACCCCTCCCGCATCGCAACCTAACCGCGCAATTATTTCATCGGAGGGAACTACAAACAGTCACACCAGGAGAACTTTACTACGCTTCAGGAGGAGCCGGCGCCGCAACTCCATTTACCGCCTCGTTTTCCGCGTCGTAAATCTCAAACACTCGAACCAACCGCGTCAATTCCAGCACTTCCCGCGGATGCTTGTTCAACCCGTACAGCGCGAAGCCGCGCGTCAAACTGCGAGCCAATTTCAAACCTTCCACCAGCGACGCCACACCCGCGCTATCAATGTAATTCACTCCCGACATATTCACCACGACGCGCTGCGTACCCTTCTTGTTCAGCGCATCCATCAGCACTTTGCGAATTTCGGGGGAATTGTAAAGCGTCACGTCGCCGTTGATGTCCACGATGGTCGCGTTCCCGGATTGGCGTGTGGAAATATTCACGAAAGATGGCCCGTGCTATCTGCTACCGCCGCGGCTACCAGCCCATACTCGTATCCGCGTCAAGCGAAGCCACAAATAATTAAATAACGCGCCACGGCGCCTGAACGGGTCGGGGCAACCCTAGGCCTTTTGTAGCATCACATCCGTGGACTGCACCACTACCGCAACCGTATCGCCAACTTGCAAATTCATTTCTTCCACGCTGCGGCGCGAAATCACGCTTTCGACCACATGTTCGCCCACCGACACCACCACGTGCGCCATGATGTCGCCGATTTGCAATTCCTCGATCTTGCCAACCAGGCGGTTGCGTGCCGAGATTCTCATGCCGGGATGATACCCTGCGCGCCAGAACCTGTCGAGGCCGAGATTGCCGGCGCCCGCATTTTTCGGCCGCCGTCCTATTTTTTGGATCGTTCCCGAGCGTGCTCCGTAGCGCGTTCCTTAGAATATTCTAATAACACGATCCCGCTCCCATACACCTTGTGCCCCGTCAATTTCAGCTCGGCCCTTTTCGCCGGAGCAGGAAGCAGCGGAATCCCTCCGCCCAGCAGCACCGGAATCACCGCCGCTTCCACCGTGTCCACCAACCCAGCATCCAGAAAACTGCGAAACAGCAACCCGCCCCCGAACAGCCATATGTCTTTGCCGGGCCGCGCCCGCAACTCCGCCACCGTTTCCTTTTCCTTCCCGGCCACAATCGTCACGTCCGGAAAGTCGCTCTCCTGCAGCGTCCGCGAAAACACAATCGTCTTCATTCCCGGCGTCACCGCTCGCCCGTGTTTCACCATGAACTCAAACGTCCCGCGTCCCACCAGCAACGTGTCGAACTGCTGGAAGAGGGCCGCGAAATCCATCTCCGGATCCCCGATGATCCAGTCAAATTTGCCCTGAGGCCCCGCGATGTACCCGTCCAAACTCATCGCCACCCGATATCGAATCCGTCGCACAGCCACCTCCCGCACGGTCGCAATCCGACAAACGCAGCGATTATCCGCCGCCTCCCCAAAATCCCACACAATCCGGGTGGCGAGATTTCGTCCCGCTCCCGGCGTTTACCGCTTAAACGCCCTCGAACCTGCCGCTTGGCCAGCGTCGCCCTCCGCAATATCTCTAACGGCACACTTCGCCGCTGACCGTTGAGAACCCACCACATACTTGCTACCGTTGTCAGGTGTCCACTCATCCAGACGACCTGCCGCCGCAGAATCGCCGCCGCAGCAAGCGTGTGCACGTGCGCATTCCCGTTCTGGTACGCCTCCAGGACTCCAAGAAAAATTCTGTCGAAGAAAAGACCCACACCATCATAGTCAATTCTCACGGCGCGCTAATCCTTCTCGCCGCCAAGGTAAACGTCCAGCAAATCATCCGCGTCGAGAACGTCAACACCAAGGAAGAACTGCTCTGCCGCGTAGCCTGCCTGGGCTCCAGCTTCATGGGCAAAACCCAAGTCGCCATCGAATTCATAATGCCAGCCCCCAAATTCTGGAAAGATCGCCCCGCCACCTCCGAACCCGCTCCAGCCCGCCGCTAAGTCGGTGCGAAAATTTACCTGTTGCTTTCCCATAGGACGTGTGTCATCTTTCCTGTTGGAATCCCATATGGGCGGCCCCATGAAACAAAAAACCGATGTCCCCCAAGGAACTCTCGCATTGATGGTCCTCAAAACTCTCGACGTCCTCGGCCCGCTTCACGGCTACGGCATCGCCCGCCGCATCGAACAGATCAGCGGCGACCTGCTGGCTGTCAATCAAGGCACACTCTACCCGGTGCTGCTCAAACTCGAGCAAGAAGGTGTGATCGCCTCAGAATGGGGAGCCTCCGAAAATAACCGCCGCGCCCGTTTCTATCGCCTCACGCGCGAAGGCCGCAAGCAGCTGCAGGTCGAAACCCTGGATTGGCAGCAAACCGCGGCAATGATACAACGCTTCTTCGCAGCCAAAGCGGAGGACCTGTCATGAAATCCCCGAAATGCCCGAGGTGGATGCAGCGGTTTTTCGCGCGGCTATCCAGCTTCGCCACCAGACGCGCGCAGGACGACCGCCTAGAAGAAGAGATCGAAGAGCACATCGCGCTGCAAACCGCCGAAAATCTCCGCGCCGGTTTAGCACCCGTGGAAGCGCGCCGCCAAGCGATCCTGAAATTCGGGGCAGTGGAAGCCATGAAAGAGGACTACCGAGCCGAGCGCGGCCTGCTGTTCTTCGAAAACTTCCTGCGAGATCTGCGTTTCGCTCTCCGCATGCTGCGCAAATCCCCCGGATTCACAATCGTCGCCATCGCGACTCTCGCCATGGCCATCGGCGCAAACGCCGTCGTTTTTAGTGTGCTGAATGCGCTGATCCTGCACCCGCTGCACATCCCCCAAGCGGAGAGCTTCTACGCAATCCAGCATGGCAACGAGCCTTCCTCTCATCAATCCTATCCAGACTATCTCGATCTGCGCGATCGCAACCGCACCTTTGACGACATAGCTGCGTACGACGCGGCGCAGGTCGGGCTCGACACCGGCGAGAATCCCTCGCGCGTCTGGATCATCCTGGCCAGCGCAAATTATTTCGATGTCTTACGCCTGCAGCCATTTCTTGGCCGTTTCTTCCACGCTTCAGACGAGCGTGGCCCCAACAGCGCCCCCTATATCGTCCTCAGCTACGCCTATTGGCACACGCATTTTCAGGACGATCGCGGTGTCGTCGGCCGCGTCGTTCAGGTGAACAAACATCCCTTCACCATCCTCGGCGTCGCGCCGCCGGGATTCAACGGCACCTTGGTGTTTTTCAATCCCGGCTTCTTCGTGCCTCTCGTAGACCAGGAGCAAGTAGAAGGAGTGAACGATCTAGACGCGCGGGGCCACCGTTTTATCTTTATGACGATGGGGCATCTGAAGCCCGGCATCACACCAGCGCAAGCCACCGCCGACCTGAACTCCATCGGCTCCTATCTGGAAAAAACCTATCCCAAAGACGACGACCAAAGAACTTTCGCCCTCGCTCGTCCCAGTCTCTATGGCGACTATCTTGGCAAGCCCGTGCGCGCGTTCATGACCGGCCTCATGCTGCTCTCGGCGCTGATTCTGCTCGCCGCATGTGCCAACCTCGGCAGCCTCTTTGGCGCGCGCGCCGCCGACCGCTCTCGCGAGGTCGCTCTGCGCCTCGCGCTCGGCGCGAGCCGCTCACGCATTTTGCGCCAGCTCTTCACGGAAGCGCTGCTCCTTTCGCTGCTAGGCGGCGCTCTCGGACTGTGGGGCAGCTTTGTGCTCTTGGGCGCGTTAAGCAACTGGCAGCCATTTTCCCGATGGCCCATCCAACTGCCCGTGAATCCCGATGCAAATGTTTACGGAGTAGCGCTGCTGCTGGCGCTCGCCAGTGGATTCCTGTTCGGCGCGGTTCCGATGCGGCAGGTCCTGCACACCAATCCGTATGAAATCATCAAAGGGGCGCCCCGCAGCGTCGTTCGCGGCCGCATCACCATCCGCGAAGTCGCGCTGGTCGTGCAAATCGCCATCTGCGCCCTGCTGGTCACTTCTTCCATCGTGGCCGTGCGTGGATTGCTGCGCTCTCTGCACACCGATTTCGGTTTTGATCCGAACAACTCCGTACTGGCCGATACCGATCTCAGCATGAGCGGTTATAGCGACGATCGCGCGCTGCAAATGCAAAAACGCATGGTAGACACGATGGCCACGATCCCAGGCGTGCAGTCTGTGGGATTAATTGACTGGGCGCCATTGGTCAGCGGCGGCGGCATCGACTCAATGGTCTTCACCGATGCAGCCACAGACTTCCGTTCGGCGAATGCCGCCGCGGCGTCATTCATGTTCGGCATATCTCCCGAATATTTCCAAGCCGCGCGCACCACCTTGCTCGCTGGGAGAACTTTCACCTGGCACGACGACCAAAATTCGCCGCGCGTGGCCGTGATTAATCAGGAGTTTGCGCGCAGGCTCTTTAGCTCTCCGGCAAACGCTTTGGGCGGATACTTCAAAAGGCCCGATGGCACGCGCCTGCAAGTTGTCGGCATTGTAGAAAACGGAAAATATCACAGTCTCACCGAAGATCCGCAGCCCGCAATGTTTCTCCCCTTTCTGCAATCACCTTCCACCCAGACCTATCTAGTGCTGCGCTCCGATCGCGATCCAGCGCAACTCGCGGCCGCCGTCCGTGGTGCAATGCGCATCCTCGATCCCAGTCTGCCCGTTTACATGGGGCCGTGGAATCAGGAACTCGCCACCACTCTTTTTGCCTCCCGCATTGCCGCCATCACCCTCGGCGTGATGGGCGCAATCGGCGCGATGCTTTCCATCACCGGTATCTTCGGCCTGGCGGCATACTCAGTCAGCAAGCGCTTGCGCGAGTTGGGAATTCGCATGGCCCTCGGCGCGCAACGCAAGGAAGTGTTGCAAGCGGCCTTAGGCCGCGCGCTCAAATTGTTAGCCGTAGGCTCCGCGGCAGGCCTGCTCCTGGGAATTTTGGCCAGCCGGGTTCTGGCTTCCGTCGTGTACCAAGCAACTCCACGCGATCCCGTAGTCTTGACCGGCGTAGTCGCAGCAATGTTGGTCCTAGGCATCGTAGCCACATGGATCCCCGCCCGCCGCGCCCTCTCAATCGACCCAGCAATCCTGATGCGCGAAGACTGAATCACCGTGCTCTTCATTCATCGCGCCTTCGCCGCGACATCTTTATTAAATCATGTTAGAATAAGTCTTCCGCTCTTCGAGTTTTGCAGTCCTTGCGCGCCTCCTTGAGCGTGTGTGGCATCCCGGCAGCGCGCGTTCCTTGTTCCTTTCGCGGCAAGAAAGCAGCTTCACTCAGGGGTTGGCGCTGGTCTTACGCCGCAGCGACGGTTGTGCTTTGCTTCGGGGGAGAATCACCATGAAAAATCTCTTTGTCGGCAATATGAGCTTTCAGACCACCACGGAAGATCTCCGCGCGCTCTTCGAACCCTTCGGCCAACTCGCGCGCGTGCACGTCGCCACCGATCGCGAGACCGGCCGCGCGCGCGGTTTCGGTTTCGTTGAAATGCCCAACGACGCCGAAGCAGCCAAAGCTATCGCCGCGCTCGACGGCAAAGATGTCGGCGGCCGCAATCTGAAAGTAAACGAAGCCCGCCCGAAATCCGAAGCCGGCGGTAGCGGTCCGCGCGGCCCGCGTGGTGGCAGCGGCAGTGGTGATCGCGGCGGCAAGGATGACAATCGCGGCAATAGCGGCGGCTCGCGCGGCGGCAATTCGGGCGGCGGCCGCAAAGAAAGATTCTCGAACGAAGATTATCGCGAAGTCGCGCGCCAGCCGCGCGAGCCTCGCTGGTAACAACCGCATCCGTGCATTTCGCCGGATGCGAATTCGTCCATAACTTCTACCCCTTCAGGAGATCTTAATGACGACAACATTCAAGAAGCGCCAAAAAGAAATGAAGCGCCAGGATAAAGCCCGCGCCAAGGCGGAACGTCGCCTCGAAAAGAAAGTTGACGGAGTTCCCGGCGGCGTCTCCGACGACGGCATCGCCTGGGACGAGGGAGTCGGCACTCCCGGCGGCCTGCGCGTCCCCGAATTTCTGGACACGCCCGAAGACGGCACCGAGCCCGAAACTCAACACTAGCCCATCTCACGACCCCGAGCCCGCGCGCTCTGTCGCTCCCGTCGCGACATACGGATGTCTCTCGAAGTGTCCCCGCACCACTCGAAATTTGAATCCCCGGTTTTGACTTTGCAGCGGCCAGCTTCACCTGGGCGCCTTTGAATTTGCTGTTGCCTTTCGTGGCGCCGGCTTCCCGCCGGCTCCGTTGCTTGGGATTCTTTGTAGGCTGTGGCTTAGGCCACGGCATAATCGCGGAAAAATCACGGCGGCTTCAGCCGCTGAAGTACAGGTGTTGTACTTGTCGCACAGCGTCTTCAGCCTTCCCACCCTTCCCACCCTCCGCTCTTACTCCCTGGACAAAACTGCAACTCCCCGCGCCTTGCCCGGTTGAATCACGTGTTATACTCTGCTTTCGGCGTATTCCACGCGTCCCTGTTCTCCGCCGTCCAGGCAGTCACGGATTCGCAGCGCATAAGGAGCACCGGAATGGGCATTGAATTTCAAGAATTATTCAACTGGATGCGCCGCCG